>Ga0105355_10005749_pt1 | contig 10414 bp, 9 predicted proteins | sample GOMGulsemesocosm_2_FD_83508 | JGI IMG/M metagenome (GOLD analysis project Ga0105355, IMG submission 83508) | Methane-oxidizing microbial communities from mesocosms in the Gulf of Mexico - GOM9C Gulf of Mexico | ecosystem: Environmental > Aquatic > Marine > Cold seeps | place: Gulf of Mexico...
GCAAATTGAATAATCATTTCATAGGCTTTTGTAATTGCATCTTGCTCTAGCCCTAAAAACTTACTTGCAACTATTAAATGTCCAGTAGAAGATATAGGTAAAAATTCTGTTAAGCCTTCAATTACTCCTAAAACAACGGCATCAAACATTTGTATCATTTATTATCCTTGCTTAATTTTAAGAATAGCTTGAGTGCTCTTTTTTCTTTATGGCCTATTTTGTAATCTATAACTTTTAAATATTCTAAGATGTTATTCTTACTAATGCCAGATCTTATCGCATATTTATTTAAGATATATTGAGGAATTTTTATTTTCCTTTTATCAAAGCGTTTGGTAATTTTCTTTAAATATTTTTCATTCTTATTAAAACATAACCTCGCAAATACGAAAGGAAGATTGTATTTTTCTTGCCAAGCTTGTGCTAAATCAATATATTCGTCTTTGTTTATATTTTCATGATAAAACTTAAGCGCTTTGTCTCCAATAATAACTTGACCTTGTATATTTAGAACTTTTGCTAATGCGTTTGAAGTATCCGATTCTATATCTTTTTTATTCGCTCCTTTTATAACAAGTACAGAAGTAACAGGACTTTTAGCAACTATTCCTAAGTTTAGAGATTTTTCATGTCTTGAAGCAATAGATGAAATAAAAGCAGAGTGTATTTGTTTTTTCTTATATTTTTTATTAATATTAGAAGGATAGGATTTTTTGTAATTTATAATGGATTTGATTTGAGTAGAGGGTATATTTTTTTTAATGTAAACATTAAAGGGCAATAAATTAATATAATCAATTTTACCAAATATCATGCTCATTATCTGCCTTTGTATTAAAATAATTTTGATATAATAGTGAATATTTAGTAAATAAGGGGTTAAAAATGGTAAAAGTAGAGTTTTTAGGACCAATTAGTAATGAAGCTTTAAATATTGATATAAGTAATTTGTCCGAGTTGTCTGCAATCTTGCAAAAAAACGAAAATGTTTCTTCTTGGTTGGAAACCTGTGCCGTAGCAATTAATGATACTATGGTTTCTTCAAAAGACCATGTTTTAAAAGATGGCGACAGAATTTCATTATTACCTCCTGTTTGCGGAGGATGAGTAAAAAGTGAATAATACTAATGCTTTACAACTTATAGATGGGGATTTACCTGTTCAAAACATAACTAATACTTGGTATGAAGAATTTCAAAATTCTAATTATGGAGCTATTATTACTTTCGTTGGAATTGTTAGAGATGAAAATAATATAGAAGGTTTATCTTTTGATATTTATGAACCGATTTTAACTTCTTGGTTTAACACTTGGCAAGAAAAAGCAAAAAAACAAAATGCCCTTGTTCTTATGGCACATTCACGAGGCGATGTACCTAATCATAAGTCTTCATATATAGCTGCTGTTTGCTCCCCTAAAAGAAGAGTAGCACTAGAATTGATTGATGAATTTGTTGAAGATTTCAAAAAATCAGCTCCTATTTGGAAGTATGATTTACTTGAAGGTAAAAGAGTTTATGCGAAAGATAGAAGCACAAAAATAAAAGGTGCTGGTATTTTAAATTAATGAGAGTTGACCTACATAATCACACTGTTTTATGTAACCATGCAGATGGTTCTATGGAAGATTTTATAAAAAAAGCAATTGAGCTAGAGATTGATATTTACGGTTTTTCTGATCATGCGCCTATGGATTTTGATCCAAAGTACCGTATGAAATTAAGTGAAAAAAATAAGTATGAAGAAGATGTCTTATTTTTAAAAGAAAAATACAAAAATCAAATTGAAATTCTTTTGGCATATGAAGTGGATTATATGCAAAATACCTCTTTAATTCTACCTGAGATTTTAAGAAGTAAGGTTGATTATTTAATTGGTTCAATTCATTTTATTGGCAATAAAAATGATGATGGGTTATGGGGTTTTGATAATCCAGAATTTATTGGTAAATATAAAGAGAAAAACATTGATTTAATTTGGGAAGACTATTTTTATGTAATTGAAGCTATGGCAAAAAGCTCTTTATTTGATATTGTTGGGCACATTGATTTAATTAAAGTATTTAAGTATTTACCTAAAAAAGACATAAGACTCATTGCAAAAAAAGCATTAAAAGCCATTAAGGAATCAAATATGGTTCTTGAATTAAATGCTGCAGGTTTGAGAAAACCAATAAAAGAAACCTATCCTTCTGCTTTACTTTTAGAAGAAGCATTTTGTTTGGATATTCCCATTACTTTTTCTTCCGATGCGCACAGTGTAGAGCAAGTTGGTTTTGCTTATGAGGAAGTAAGTTCTCTTGCTAAAAAGATTGGATATACGAAATGTGTAACATTTAGACAGAGAGAAAAGATTTTTTTAGAATTCTAAAAGAATCTTTTTTTGCTTGCTTTAAAAAAATAAATTTAATATCTAAACTTCATACACTAGCCTTATACTCCCACTTCATTGAAGATTTTCCTAAAAATTAGTAGAAAAGAATATATTAAAATGTATATTTTTTATACATATTATTTAAGCAACTTTGTTAGTTATTTAGTTAAGATTAAGAGATAAATAAAAAGGGGTTAGATTAATGGGAAAATTTGTAAATAATAGAGAAGAATTTTTTAAATACTGTGAAGAAAATGAAGTACAATTTGTAGACTTTAGATTTACAGACTTAAAAGGTATGTGGCACCATATTTCATATATGATGAGCGCTGTTACTGCTGACCAGTTAGAATTTGGTATGCCTTTTGATGGTTCATCAGTTGACGCTTGGCAACCAATTAACAAATCAGATATGATTTTAAAACCAGATGTAGAAACTGCATTTTTAGATCCATTTACTGCGGATTCTACAATTATCGTAATTTGTGATGTTTTTGACATTTACAAAGGTGAATTATATGAAAAATGTCCAAGATCTATTGCTAAAAAATCTTTAAAACACTTACAAGATAGTGGTTTAGGAGATGTTGCATATTTTGGACCAGAAAATGAATTCTTTGTTTTTGATGATGTTAAAATTATTGATTCAATTAATGAATCATATTATAAAGTTGATTCAGAAGAGGGTGGATGGGCAAGTTCTACTGATTATGAAGGTGGGAACATGGGTCACAGACCAGGAACTAAAGGTGGTTACTTCCCAGTACAACCAACAGATTCAATGGTAGATTTAAGAGCTGAAATGATGCTTGTTTTAGAACAAGTTGGATTAGAAGTTATTTTAGGACATCATGAAGTTGCACAAGCACAAGGTGAAATTGGTATTGTTTTTGATGGTTTAATTGAAGCTGCTGATAATGTTCAAAAATATAAATATGTTTGTAAAATGGTTGCACATTTAAATGGTAAATCTTGTACGTTTATGCCTAAACCTTTATTGGGTGATAATGGAAATGGTATGCATGTTCATCAATCAATTTGGAAAGATGGAAGAAACTTATTTTATAAAGAAGGTGAGTACGGTAACTTATCTGAAATGGCGAGACATTATACAGGTGGAATCTTTAAACATGCACGTGCACTTGCTGCTTTTACTAATCCATCAACAAATTCATATAAAAGATTAATTCCTGGATTTGAAGCGCCAAATATTTTGACTTATTCTTCTCAAAACAGATCTGCTGCTTGTAGAATTCCTTATGGTGCTGGTGAAAAAGCTACTAGAATTGAAATGAGATTTCCTGATTCTGCTGCTTGTCCTTATTTAGCATTTGCTGCTATGATGATGGCTGGACTTGATGGAATTAACAATAAAATTGAACCAATTGGTCCAATGGATGAAGATTTATTTGAAATGCCTTTAGATGAAATTAGAGAAAGAAATATTCCTCAAATGCCTCATACTTTAAGAGGTTCTCTTGAAGCTCTAATTAGAGACAATGAGTTTTTATTACCAGCTTTTACAAAAGATATGGTTGATACGTATCAACACTATAAATTTGAAACACAAGTTTGGCCTGATGAAGCTAGACCAACTGCTTTTGAATTTAAATCAACTTATTCTTGTTAAGAAGAAGTTGATATAAAAAAGTGAACAGTTTCTGTTCACTTTTTTTTTGCAAAAAAAAAGGACAAACAAATATGTTTGTCCTTTTTTAGATAAAAGAAAATATTAAAACTCTATTTGTTCTTCTTCATTTTGTGGCACGCTTATAATCTCAGGTAATTTTGAAATATCAGTAAAGTATTCTTTTTTTCCATTGATTATAGATGTTCTAACTTCTTCTGGTTTTATAAACTTTCTTGGAATTTCTGGATGTATTTTTAAATAGTTTTTATAAAAATAAGCAAAAGCAGGTCCTGCTGCTCTTCCTCCTGTTTCTCTTTTTCCCATAGGTTTATTATCATCGTTTCCAAACCACGTAATGGTTTGCATACTTGGAGTATATCCACAAAACCATGCATCTACATTGTTATTGGTTGTTCCCGTTTTTCCAGCAATTTCTAAGCCTTTAACTCTTGCCATTCGGCCTGTTCCTCTTACTACCGTATCATGTAATATACTTGTCATTAAATAACTTTGAGCAGGTGAGGTAATATAGGTTTCTTCTTTTTCAAATATTATTTTTGTATTCTTTTTATTGGTAATACTGCTTATAAGATAAGGTTTAACTTGCACTCCATTATTGGAGAACATTGAATATGCTTGTGAGAGTTTATAAGGTGACATTGCAAAAGAACCAAGTGTAATTGATAAATCAAAAGGAATTTTTTTCATTCCATATTCTTTTAACCCATTGTAAACAACATCTATTCCTAAATCGGTTACTAAATTTATTGTTGCTAGGTTTCTTGAGTGTACTAATGCTTCTCTTAAAGGAATAAATCCCTTATAGTTTCCTTCATAGTTTCTTGGTTGCCATTTCTTCTCTTCATCTCCATCTTTATAATCATAGGTTCTAGAAATATCAATTAAATTTGTAGCTGGGGAGTATCCACTGTCTAATGCTTTTTGATATAAGAAAGGTTTTACAGAAGATCCTGGTTGTCTTTGTGACTGAATTACTCTATTAAATGAGGATTTTTTATAATCAATTCCCCCAAGCATTGCAATAATCTTACCTGTTGAGCTCTCAATAGTTATTTGCGCAGCATTTAAGGTATCTACATGAGTAGAAATAAGTTCCATTGTGCTTATTCCTGTTTCTTCATCTATTACTTCTCTCTCTTTTATATAAGCTAGTTTTTTAGGAATAGCTAAGGGATTAACCCAATCCTCAATCTCTTTTCCTTCTTCGTCATATTTAGATGGAAGAGTAAAGGTACCATTTTCTACTTTTATTTTTAACTTTCTTATTTTTTCTTTTGCTTTTACATAAGCTATCTTATCTCTTTCAAAACTTTTCACATCTCTTTTTAAAATTAATGCATGGGCATGATTTAAGCCTTCTCTTGCGATTTGTTGTGCTTTTAAATCAATGGTTAATTGCACTTTATAGCCAGAAGTTTTTAAGTCTTTTACATTATTCTTTAATTGTTTTAATGCATAATCAATAATATAGGGTGCTTTATTTTGAGTAAGTGTTTGTTTATATACAATAGGAACATCAGTAATAGAAGCATTGTATTCGTTTTTATTAATCCAACCAATTTTGTGCATTCTTCTTATCACTTGGTTTGCGCGCGCAAGGGAGAATTTTAAATTTCGTGTAGGGTCATAAAAACTTGGAGCTCGTGGAAGCCCTACTAACATAGCTATTTCTTTTAAAGACAGTTCATATAGTTCTTTTTTAAAATATCCTAAAGCGGCTGTTTTAATACCATAATAACCATGTCCAAAATAAACTTGATTTAAATACCTCTCAAGAATTTCTTCTTTACTTAAAATGGTTTCTAATCTTAGTGTTAATAAAATTTCTTTGATTTTACGTAAAATCTTTTTTTCTCTACTTAATACAAGTGTTTTTACAAGTTGTTGTGTTAGAGTACTAGCACCTTCTACAAGTTTTCTTGCTTTTATATCTTTAATAATAGCTCTTGATATTGCGTCTAAGTTAATTCCATTGTGTTCAAAAAACATAGTATCTTCAATTGCAATTAAACCTTCAATAATACGTGGTGGAATATCATCGTACTTGACATATAAACGATGTTCTTTCTGAAAAATATTTGCAACCAACTCACCATTTTTATCAAAAAATTGTGTGGTTAAAGGAGGATTATAGTTAATAACCTTATCAATATCAAATCGTATATTTGCATATAAATATATTATCCATGAAGCAATACTTAAACTAAGAATTGCAAAAAAACCTAATACATATTTCATTTATTAATATCCTTTGTTTGGCCTACAATATTTAAATTCTTTAAAAATCTATAAATAATCTTTTATATTATACTCTATCTTAAAATAGAGCCTTATCCATTTCTGTTGGTATTGGTAGATTCATTAATTTAAGTACAGTTGGCGCAATATTATTTAAAGAACCATTGTTTATTTTTTTAACATTGGGAGCTATTACAAAACAAAAAACATCGCCTACAGTGTGGTTTGTTAACACTTTACCATTTTTATCTTTCATTTTTTCACAGTTTCCATGATCAGATGTTAAAATAAGATTATAGTTTAATTCTTCTACTTTTTTTATTATTCTCTCTAATTGCGCATCTACTACCTCTACAGATTTAATAGCTGCATCATAAGAGCCTGTATGTCCAACCATATCACCATTTGCAAAATTAACAACAATAAAATCATTGTTTTCTTCCATAGAAGAAATAACAGCATCACATACTTCAATCGCCGACATCTCAGGTTTCATATCGTAAGTAGCAACATTTGGAGAAGGAATTAAAATTCTTTTTTCGTTTAATAAAGGTTCTTCCACACCTCCATTAAAGAAAAAAGTTACATGAGCATATTTCTCTGTTTCAGAAGTATGCACTTGGCTTAATCCCGCATCAGCAATTACATCTCCTAAGGTATTAAGAGGTATTTCTTTTGGAAACATAATAGGCAAGGGTAGGTTCTTATTGTATTGCGTCATAGTAGCAATGTATAGGTTTTTATTAAAACGAGTAAACTCATTAAATGTAGCATCACTTATACAAGCAGACATTTCTCTCATTCTATCAGATCTAAAGTTAGCAAAAATGATTGCATCATCAGAAGAAAACCCTTCATAATTATTAAACGTGCAAGGTTCAATAAACTCATCGTAAATATCATTTTCATAAGACTTAGAAATATAAGTTAAGATATCTTCACTTGATGTTTTTTTTGCAAATGCAATTGAATCGTAAGCTTTTTGTATTCGATCCCACCTATTATCTCTATCCATTGCATAATAACGACCAGAAATACTTGCAATACTAATATTTTCATCACAAATACTTAAAATTTCTTTGACATAAGATTCACATGAATCGGGCGCTACATCTCTTCCATCTGTAATTAAGTGAAGTTTTACTTTTTTATTTGTTTGAGAAGCAATAAGAGCTAATGCAATAATGTGTGAAATATGTGAGTGCACTCCACCATCACTTAATAAGCCAAGTATGTGAACCGTATTTGCACTTTTTAAAGTACTTTTTAATACTTCATTGTTTTTTAATTCATCTTCTTTGATTGCTTTATTGATTTTTACTAAATCTTGATATAAAACTCTTCCTGTTCCAATAGTCATATGACCTACTTCTGAATTTCCCATTTGTCCATTGGGTAAACCTACATGTTCTCCGTAAGTATGAATAAGTGAATTCGGAACGCTTTTAAATAGCTTGTCATAACATGGTGTTTTGGCATTTGTAAATGCATTAAATGTATTTTCTACATTATGTCCAATACCGTCTGTTATTACAAGTAATGTTTTATTTGTCATTATTTAAAGCCTTTTCAATATAATATATAATATAATCTACGCGATTATATCAAAACTTACTCCTATATCTGCTGAAGACATTGCTTAGAGCAAAGAGGTACTTGGGGTTTGTAACAACATAGGAATTATTTTCCTAAAAAGAAGGTTTTAATTTGTTTTATTGGTTTTACAGACATATGGATGTTAACATCTTTCAATATATTACAGTACGCGCAGGTATTGCGTTTTTTATAGCATTTTTTCTTACACTTTTTTTAATGCCAAAATTTATTAAATGGGCGAAAGCCAGATCCTCTGGACAACCTATTTATGAATTAGCGCCCCAAAATCACCAAACAAAAGTGGGAACTCCTACAATGGGTGGAGTTGTATTTATTTTCTCTATGTTAATTGCTACGTTATTAACAGCAAAACTGAATAATTTTTATGTGTTTGGGGGCTTAATCACTATTGTTTTGTTCTCTTTAATTGGTATTAAAGATGATTTAGCAAAACTGATGCATAAGTCAAATTCAGCGGGTTTAAGTTCAAGAGCTAAATTGATTTTACAATTTTTAGCCGCACTTATTGTTGTTGTTGTATTGTTAAGTTATAACCATTCTACAGAGTTGTATACACCTTTTTATAAACTACCAATTTTTGATATGGGCTATTTTTCTATTGCTTTTTGGATTTTTGTAATGATAGGTACGTCCAATGCCGTTAATTTAACAGACGGTTTAGATGGACTTGCTACTGTTCCTTCTGTTATAGCTTTTTTTACTTTATCTGCAATTGTGTATATTACGGGGCATTCTATTATTGCTTCGTATTTATTATTACCAAATATTCAAATTATAGGGGAGCTTACTATATTAGGGGCTGCATTTATTGGCTCATTAATCGCTTTTTTATGGTTTAATTCTCATCCCGCACAGGTTTTCATGGGGGATTCTGGTTCTTTACCTATTGGAGCTTTTATGGGATATATGGCAATCGCTTGTAAAAGTGAAGTACTATTAATTCTTATAGGTTTTATTTTTGTTATAGAAACAGTATCTGTTATTTTACAGGTGGGCTCTTTTAAATTAAGGCAAAAGCGTGTTTTTTTAATGGCACCTATTCATCATCATTTTGAAGAAAAAGGTTGGAAAGAAAATAAAATCATTGTGCGCTTTTGGATAATATCTTTTATGGCAAATCTCTTTGCTCTCATGAGTTTAAAAATAAGATAATGGAAAATAATATAATAAGAGTCTTGGGCAAAGGAATAACTGCCCAAGCTATAAAAAAGAAGTTTTCAAATGTAATTTTATACGATGAAAGTGATTTCTCATCTTATGATAAAAAATCTTCTGATATAACTGTTGTAAGTCCTGGAATACCTCCTTACAATGAAATGTTAAAAGAATGTAAGAATATTCAAAGTGATTATGATTTATTTTCTTCTGTTATGCCTTATAGTATTTGGATATCTGGAACGAACGGGAAAACAACAACAACTCAAATGTTGCAGCATTTATTAGAAGATAAAGGCTCTGTGTATGGGGGAAATATTGGTGTTCCTCTGTGCTCACTTGATGAGAAAAAAAATATTTGGATTCTTGAAACCTCGTCTTTTACCCTACATTACACAAATAAAGCAAAACCTAACTTATATGTATTATTACCTATTTCAGAAGACCATATCTCCTGGCACGGTTCTTATGATGAATATATAAAAGCGAAATTAAAACCTCTTGATTCAATGTTAGAGGGTGAAATTGCAATCATTCCCCAAGCGTATAAAGATTACCCAAGTAAAGCATGTAAAATTACTTATAAGAATGCACAAGATCTTTGTGATGAATTTGGAATTACAAAAAATGAGGTAGATTTTAAAGAACCATTTTTAATGGATGCCATTTTGGCCATGGCATGTAAAATAATATTATTTGATGAAAAAGATTATAAAAAGATTAATAGTTTTACTATTGATGAACATAAATTAGAAGAGCTAAGAGATGAAAAAAACCGTTTATGGGTAAATGATACAAAGGGGACGAATATTGATGCCACAATAAGTGGTTTAGGCTCGTATAAGGATAAAAAAATATATTTAATTTTAGGAGGAGATGATAAAGGGGCAGACTTAAGACCTTTATTTGAATTTTTAAAAGACTTTGATCTTGAAATATTTATTATGGGAAGTAATTATAAACGCTTGATTAAATTATGCCAAGAATATTCTTTTACATATTTTTATGAAGGAAATTACATAAAAACATTGAAAAAAATTGACTCAAAACTAGATTTAAAATCGGTTGGAATCCTTTCTCCTGCTGCTTCATCTTTGGACGAATTCACCTCTTATGCGCAAAGAGGAAATATATTTAAAGAATTTGTTAAAAATTTAAGGTTAAATTAAACAAAAATATATATAATTTCAATCCAATTTAAGATGGCTCGATAGCTCAGTCGGTAGAGCAAAGGACTGAAAATCCTTGTGTCGACAGTTCGATTCTGTCTCGCGCCACCATTTTAAATTGCTGGACGCTGGTGTAGCTCAGTTGGCTAGAGCAGCTGATTTGTAATCAGCAGGTCGTAGGTTCAACTCCTATCACTAGCTCCATTTTATA
>Ga0105355_10005753_pt1 | contig 10412 bp, 9 predicted proteins | sample GOMGulsemesocosm_2_FD_83508 | JGI IMG/M metagenome (GOLD analysis project Ga0105355, IMG submission 83508) | Methane-oxidizing microbial communities from mesocosms in the Gulf of Mexico - GOM9C Gulf of Mexico | ecosystem: Environmental > Aquatic > Marine > Cold seeps | place: Gulf of Mexico...
CAACAAGATGGCTTGTTAATTAGGTTTTGTGGTTCATACGGTTATATACGTTGAACTTACCAGTTGGAGTAGTTAAACCTTTAATACGGTGCTTCTCTTTAAGAGTTTTGGCATCATATACTACGATTTCACCCGTTGGGTTCTTAGCATCTTTACGGTTCCATACTGAAACCCAAACCTCTGAACCGTCATCGTTAAATTCCATGTGAAGCGCAGCTTTACCTGGATCTGTAGTTACACGGATAGTCTTAACAATCTCACGGGTATCTTTATCAAATACTTGTACTGATTGCTGAATCTCTGGCTCAGGGTGTTTCAGCTGATCAGCCCAAACGTATTGAGAAGTTGGGTGAGTACGGATAAATGCACCAGCACCATCAGTTTCAACTTCATAACAAAGTTTCCAAGCAGTATCAGGGTGGTTAATTGGATCATTACCCCAAACAGATACTAGGCCAGTACCTAAGTGAGTAGTACCGCCAACAGGACCACATTTTTTATCAATCCAGTTAGCACCAGGACCAGGATGTGGAAGTGAATCAACATCAATTTGTGCTTCTAACTTACCAGTTTCAGTATCAACAATAACCATTTTGTTTGATGCGTTAGCAGCGATTTGGAAGTAACGACCCGTTGGATCGTAGAAACCATCATGTAAGAACTCAGAAGAAGCAATTGCAGTAATAGTTAAGTTATCTAGATCAGAGTAGTCAACTTGCAACATTTGACCTGTTTCTTTAACAGCAACTGTAAACTCAGATTTATTAGGAGAAGTATAAACTGCAGCTACACGTGCTTCGTTTATGAATTCACCTTTAGTATTGTAACCACGAGTTGAAACAACTTTTAATGGGTTTAATGTTACCGCATCCATAATTACAAAGTGAGCAGGCCAGTAACCACCAGCAATTACGTATTTACCGTCACCAGAAACAGCGATATCACGTGCGTCATAAGCCATCTTAGTTTCAGCAACTAACATTTTCTCAGGTTTTTGCCATAAATCGATTTTGTTAACTTTACCGTCACGACCGATTGTGTACCAGAAACGACCTATATCTTGAGCCGTGTCTACCTTATGCTTCTCTGTACCTTTGATTACGTGAACGGCATAACCGGTGTCAATATGAGCAACAATTTTCTTAGTATCACCATCAACGATTGCTGCAGTACCTGCATCACGTTCGATAACTACGAAAAAGTTTTTCCAGTTCAAACCGTGTAATGGTTTAGTCGGGTAATCTTTAGGAGCAACAAACTCTTTTGTGTGAGAACGCATTTGTTCTAACGACATTTCTGGTGGTACTGGCGGCGTCATTTGGATAAATGTAGCTAAGTTAGCAATTTCTTTTTTAGAGAAAATGTCATCAAAGTTGTTCATGCCGCCTTCAGTACCTAGAGTAATGATTTTCTCTAAACGCTTTTGGCCTTTTTTAAGCATTGCTTTTGGCTCAAGGTTTTTACCCGTTGCACCTTTGCGCAATACACCGTGACAACCAGCACAACGTTGAAAGTATTGAAGCTGTGCTTTTTCAAAGTCAGCTTCAGACAAAGTTGGTGCTGCGGCAGAAACTGTCATGCTAACACCAGTAGCCGCCATACCAATAGCTAGCCCAAGTGCTGAAAGACCGTATTTTACTGTTTTCATTTGGTTACTCTCCAGATATTATAAAAATATTTTTTGGTTAACTAAAGTTGATAATGTTGCTTTAATTAACACGCTACTTATTTAGTTGATTAAATTCGCTATAGAACAACCAACTGAAATTCACTATAAAAGGCATATTCAGGAAACTTACCTACACTGATAAAGTGTTGGGTATTAATGCCCCTTTTGTGTAACTAAATATTACTATCAGCTAAATTGACTTTTGATAACGTGATTCAGATCAAGTTTAAAAAAAAATAAATGTTAATAAATACACACTTTGATCAAGGTCAATAAATAGTACATTCAATAGCAAAAAAACTACTTATATAAGGCTGTTAAGAGCTAGTATTCAGCTCACGATTTCAATTACTTAACCATATTTTTTTTAGGGGTATTATTCATGGAGAATCGCACTAAGTCTTTCATTTATGCGGCTATCATAGGCCTAATCATTGTTGCCATCTTTTTAGGCTTTTTATCGAGCTTAGCTAATCCTATATCTTGGATCCTCATTGCAGTATTACTACTTATACCTGTACTTTATAAGAAAAAATCTAATCCAAATAAAGTCATGTGGAAAGATGAATATAGTGTTGGCATTGCTCATATAGATGATGACCACAAAAAACTGATTGGTTTATTAAACAACTTCAGCATTGCTTATGATTACGCCATGAGCGAAGAGTTTGAAAAAGAAGCCTTAAATGAGTTAGTTAGCTATACAAAATATCATTTTGAACGTGAAGAGAAGTTATTAGAAGACAATGATTTCCCTGATGTTATTGCGCATAAAGCGCAGCATCAGGTTATGATTCAACAAGTTGAGAAGTTTGTACACCTATACAATGAAAAGGGTCATGATTCTTTGGACGAAATTAGCGCATTCTTAACAAACTGGCTGATTAATCATATCAATGGTACTGATAAGCAATATTCAGAACATTTGCATAACAAGGGTGTGCATTAACACTTAATTACAGCTTAGCGCTATCTGATCACACAAAAGAGCTTCCTTGAAGCTCTTTTTTTTGTTAATCAAAAGTTAAGGTAAAATAGCATTCGCGATAACTCCCCATTAGATGATTTAAATCAAAAAAGCCAAGTCTTTCCTCGGCAAAGTATGATCCTTGACAAAAAACAAATCCCCTAGCCGTTGTAAGGTTAAGTCATCTTAATTACAGCGCAGTGAAAACCCAAATGAGTCCTAATAAAACTATTTTAAGCTGTTTAGCATTAGCTACTTATTTATTCAGTATTAACAATGTTGTGGCAAGTGAATCTGACTTATCTTTAGAGAGAAAAGAGCAACTAAACCATATTGTTAAGCAAGACTGCGGCTCTTGCCATGGTATGACTTTAAAAGGTGGATTAGGGCCAGCTTTATTGCCTGATGACCTTAAGGGAAAGCCTGTACCGTTTTTACAACATACCATTTTAAATGGCCGCGCAGGTACCGCCATGCCGCCATGGAAAACACTATTAACCGAACAAGAAGCATTGTGGATATCTCAGCAACTTAAAGCGGGACAAATCACAGAGAAATAGCTATCTAATTAGTAAAAATTGAATAAAGCGTAATAAATATTATTTTAAAGCAGGCCATTTCATCTTGCTTTAACAGCCGGAATTTAAAAGGACACACGATGAAAAGATCATTCACCAAAATCGCAAGTATAAGTCTTATTTCAGCATTGCTGGTTGCATGTACCAGCTCAAATGAACCAACAGATGCAAACGAAACAGCTAGTAGTCAAAGTGTACTTCGCTCAACCGGTGACATGGGCGTTATTATTGAACGTGCTACCGGGCAAGTTCAAATAGTTAACCACACCAACAAAGAAGTATTAGCTGAAGTTGATGGCTTAGGTGACTTATCTCATGCATCTATTGTTTATTCACGTGATCAGCGATACGCCTATGTTTTTGGTCGTGACGGTGGTTTAACAAAAATAGATATTCTTAAAGACAAAATTGCTAAACGCGTTATTCAATCAGGTAATAGTATAGGTGGCGCTATTAGCCAAGACGGAAAGTTAGTAGCAGTTTCAAACTATACTCCTGGCGGCGTTAAAGTCTTTGATAGTGAAACACTTGAACTAGTCGCTAATATTGAAGCGACGATTGTACCTTCGAAAGGTCTGACAAAAGATGGCCTGGCTTATCGTTCAAAAGTAGTTGGTTTAGTTGATGCTCCAGACAATAGGTTTATTTTCAGCTTATTTGATAGTCATGAAACTTGGGTGGCTGACTTTTCTGGTCATGAAGCCGGTAAAGAAGTAAAAATCACTAAGTTTAAAGATATTGGTCTATTCCCTTATGACGCACTAATAAGCCCTGATGGCCGTTACTATATTGCCGGTTTATTTGGTGAAGATGGTATGGCATTACTTGATTTATGGCATATTGAAAAAGGCGTTAAACACATTCTAAAAGATTACGGCAAAGGTGACAAAAAACTGCCTGTTTATAAAATGCCACACTTAGAAGGTTGGGCAATGGCTGGAGATTACGCTTTTGTACCTGCAGTAGGCCAGCACAAGGTACTCGTTGTTAGTACTAAGACGTGGGAAATGGTCGCTGAAATCCCAGCTCACAGCCAACCAATTTTTGTTATGGCACAACCTGACAACCGTCAAATTTGGGTTAATTTTGCCTTCCCTGATAACAATACCATTCAAATATTTAACACTGAAAACTTTGAGTTAGTTAAAACACTAACTCCAGGTCCAGCGGTGTTGCATATGGAGTTCACGCCACGTGGTGAGCATGTATGGATGTCGGTTCGAGATAGTAACGAAGTGCAAGTGTATGATACAAAAACACAAACGTTACTCAAAACCATGAAATCAAAAAGCCCAAGCGGTATTTTCTTCACCAACCGCGCTCATCAGATAGGATTATAGTCATGGCAGCAGATACAACGGTTATCTCGCAACTTCAGCAAGATATTATTAACAATAGCCAAAAAGGTTTTCCACTTAGCAGTCGACCTTATCAAACCATTGCTGAACAATTGGCGCAAGTTGATATAGTCACTAGTGCAGAGCAAGTTTTTGATTCGGTTAATGAACTGCACTCAAAAGGAGTGCTTTCTCGTGTAGGCCCGGTATTTGATCATAAAAAAGCGGGAGCAAGTACTTTAGCGGCACTTGCCGTTCCACCAAAGGATCTCGACAAAATAGCGGGAATTGTTAATCAATTTGATCAAGTTAATCATAACTATGGCCGCGAATCTCACTCGCAAAAGGAAAAGTACAACCTTTGGTTTGTAGTCACGGCTAGTGACATGGTGGCACTCAATAGCACCATAGCAAATATTGAATTACTTACAGGCCTATCAGTCTTAGTGTTACCAATGGAAGCTTCGTACCACATTGATTTAGCCTTTAGCATCAATATTACCGGTGTTGAAAGTCCGGTTGCTGTACCTTTTTGCAACCTTGAGCAACCATGGAGCAATGAAGCTCCATGCTTAACTGAAATTGAAAAGCGCGCATTACGAACTGCTATTGAAAAAGGCTTACCAGAACATTTAACACCATACCAAGTTGTTGCTGAACAACTTGGTTTGAGTGAGCAACAAGTCTTATCGCAAATCAACCTGTGGCAAAAAGAAGGTCTAATTCGTCGTTTTGGTTTAGTGATAAAACATAGAAAATTAGGTTATGACGCCAATGCCATGGTGGTTTGGAATATTCCTAATGATGATATGGATAAGGTTGCGCTGAAGTTGGCAAAGTGTCCACCAGTCTCTCTGTGTTATCAACGCCCTCGCCGCCTACCTGACTGGCCTTATAACTTGTTTTGTATGATCCACGGTACTGATAGAGACGTAGTTTTAGAGCAAATCAGTCAAATAACTCAACAACTTGGCTTAGAAGCTATCGAAAGAGATGTATTGTTTAGCTTTAAAGCCTATAAACAACACGGTGCCCGTTATGGTAAAGCAGCCAACAGCAAAGGAAAGAGTTGCCAAATAGAAAGTAACAAATTTATAAATAGTACTAAAAAAAGGCACGAACAAGGACAAGCACATGGATAATGCAACCATCACCAAAAATGAAAAGATTTGCCATGAAGTCGCTGAACTATCAGCACTTGATAAAAGCCTGATCAATTTATTGCAACACGGCTTACCCGTTTGTGAACGCCCTTTTGAGCAAATAGCTAATGAATTAGGCAGCAGTGAAGCAGAAGTAATCCAGCATTTAAAAGAATTAAAAGAAAGCCGCGTTTTAAGTCGCTTTGGCCCTATGTTTGATGCGGTATATTTAGGCGGTGCCTTCACCTTAGCAGCACTTGCCGTGCCTGATGAAGACTTTGCCAAAGTTACTGAGCAAGTAAATAGCTTTGAACAAATTGCCCATAACTATCGCCGTACTCACCGCTTTAATATGTGGTTTGTTATCGCAACTGAAGAAGCTGATGAAATTGAAAAAGTAATATTGGCTATCGAAGAAAAAACGGGCCTGAGTGTACTCAATACGCCAAAACTTAAAGAGTTTTACGTGGGTTTATACCTGCCAGTATAAAACAACAGTAAGTTAATCTCCCTAATATAAAGCAACTTCGTTTCGCAATTATTACCACCGCAGAGCATATTATGTCAGACAACAATATTAACCAAGAAAAGCCAGCACTAACACCTTTAGAACGTCAATATATACTACTTACCCAAAATGGCTTACCTATTATTGAGAAACCTTATCACCACATTGCCGAGCAAATGGCTATTAGTGTTGAGCAAGTATTGGCGTTAACTAATGATATGTTGACGCGTGGCATTATCAGGCGTATTGCCGCAGTGCCAAATCACTACAAACTAGGTTATCAATATAATGGCATGACCGTATGGGATGTTGATGATGAACAAGCCGAGAAGTTTGGTGATGCAGTGGGGCGCCTACCTTTTGTTAGTCATTGTTACCTTCGTCCACGTCATTTACCCCATTGGAATTACAATCTATTTGCCATGGTGCACGGAAAAACACCACAAGCAATAGATAAGTATCGTGGTCAGATCAAAGAATTGTTAAAAGAAGTTCTGGTCTCGCGCAACAATGATTCAAGTCAACAAATCACTACACAAAGTAATGATATGTTAACTAGCACAGAGATACTGAAAAAAACAGGTTTGCGTTTAAAGAGGTAAGCTTAGCTTAGCTAATATCAAACGCACCGAGAGTAGAGTCCTAGGAAAGATTATGTTTAGAATTTCACAGTTGTTAAAAACATTGCACGATGACATGGCTGACTTTAAGCCAGTAAAGGCAAGCAGAAAAATGCCGGGTCCCGTAGTTATTTGGAACTTGATTCGTCGCTGTAATTTGCGTTGCAAACATTGTTATGCCACCTCGCTAGATATTGACTTTAAAGACGAACTATCTACCGAGCAAGTAAAAGCCACTATAGATGATTTGAAAGTTGCTCATGTACCTGTATTGATTCTTTCAGGTGGTGAGCCATTACTTCGCCCTGATATCTATGAAATTACTGCTTACGCTAAAGAAAAAGGATTTTACGTTGCTCTTTCAACCAACGGCACCTTGATTAATGAATCAAATATTGAACAAATCAAAGCTGCTGATTATCAATATGTAGGCATAAGCATTGATGGCCTAGAGGAGTTCCATGATGAATTCCGCCGCCAAGAAGGCAGTTTTAAAACGTCTATGCATGCTATTAAGTTATGTAAAGAAGCTGGCATTAAAATCGGCATGCGCCTTTGTTTGACTAAAGATAACGAGAAAGATTTACCTGCGATGTTAGATTTAATGGAAGAAAATAAGGTAGATAAATTCTATTTATCTCACTTAAATTATTCTGGCCGTGGCAAGCGCAGCGCTGAAGATGATGCCATGTTTAAAATGACTAAAGATGCGATGGAACTTCTTTATGAACGCGCATGGTCACATATCAGCCAAGGTATTGTTACTGATTTTGTTACCGGTAATAACGATGCTGATGGTCCATTTCTATTGCAATGGGCCACCAAGCAATTCGGTGAAAGTCACCCCGAGTGTGTTGCCAACTTAAAGCAGCGATTAATTAACTGGGGCGGTAATGCCAGTGGCGTTAATGTTGCCAATATTGATAATACAGGCACCATTCATCCGGATACTTATTGGTGGAATCACCCCATTGGTAATGTAAAAACAGAAAAATTCTCAGATGTTTGGAGAGATACCCAAGACCCATTAATGCTAGGTTTTAGGCAAAGTCCTCGTCCGGTAAAAGGCCGGTGCGCTGAGTGTACTTATTTAAATATTTGTGGCGGAAATACCCGTACACGAGCTTTTGCACAAGGCGGAGACGCATGGGCCGAAGATCCTGGTTGTTACTTAGATGATAGTGAAATTGGTTATACCGCGCCAGCAGACAAAGCATTAGCAGAAGAACAAATTCAATTTACAGAAGTCTAGTTACTTAAGTTTAAACTACTGAAATTAGTCTTTACAGCCGTGTTACCTCAGGTCACGGCAAAGAAATCATTTTATTTAGCCAAGAAGCTGTCCAAACTCTATACGAGAGGCGTAAGGCTTAAAAAGGAATAAGGCGAGAGCATGAACATACAAGCAACAAACAACCACAGTAACCTTAGTTCGGTTGATAACAGACAAATATCAGCACGTGGTAAATCAGTACTAAATAAAGGCGAAGTAGCCCTAGTAGGCTCAGGTCCAGGTGACGCCGAATTACTTACTATCCGTGCTATGCGTTTTATAGAGCAAGCCGAAATTGCTATTTACGACAGACTAGTCAGTGAAGAAATTCTCGCCTTATTGCCTGAAGACTGTGAGCGTTTTTACGTCGGCAAAGAACAAGCCAAACATTGTGTTCCGCAAGACAGAATCAACGAAATTCTTGTTGAAGAAGCACGCAAAGGAAAAAAAGTATTGCGCCTTAAAGGTGGTGACCCATTTATATTTGGACGCGGTGGTGAAGAAGCTGAATACATGCTGCAAAATGGCGTTAGTTGTCATATTTGCCCAGGTATTACTGCCGCATCAGGTTGTACAACTTATGCAGGAATTCCACTAACGCACCGTGGAGTAGCTCAAGGTTGTACCTTTATCACAGGTCATATTCAAAACAATGGCCAGTTAAACCTACCTTGGCAGAGTTTAAGTTGCCCAACACAAACTGTTGTATTTTACATGGGTATTAATACCTTACCTAAAATTGCTGAAAAACTGGTTGAACATGGCCGTGATATTAATACCCCTGCGGCATTAATTCGCAAGGGCACACAACCAGAGCAAAAAACCTATCGTGGCACTATTGGTAACTTGGCTGAACTTGTTGAAAAGCACAATATCACCCCGCCAACCTTAATCGTTATCGGTGATGTAGTTAACCAGTTAACAGAGAAGCAATTGGCAACACCAGGCTTTTTAGATGCAAAAGACTATATGCAAATAGAAGATATTAAAACTGCATAAATCAACTTAGCCTTACCATGCTTGCTCTTTTATAAATAAGAGCAAGCTCAATATCAATAGGTTTAGCGTATGAAAAACTCCCTTGCCCTAAGTACTACCCTTTCTATTATTTTAGCCTTAGCCACCACCAGCATAGATGTACAAGCAGCATCGAGTAGTAAAAAACAAAAAGTCACTATGTCTGCCACCGAAAAAGCCGCCGCTAAAAAGCTTTATCAAGATAATTGTCAGAGCTGTCATGGGGTCGATAGGCTTGGCGCTATGGGACCAGCACTATTACCTGAGAATCTGGCTCGTTTTCGTAAAAACAAAGCCATTAAGGTCATCAATAAAGGCCGTGCAGCGACCCAAATGCCAAGCTTTAGTCAAACCTTAAGCAAAGCTGAAATTGAAAGTTTGGCGACTTATATTTATACGCCATCAAAAGCCTCGTTAAAATGGACAGTGGCAGATATCAACGCTTCTAAAGTTCAACATTTTGAGCAAAGTAAATTGCCGAATAAAGCTCAGTTCGATGCTGACTTAATGAACCTATTTATCGTAGTTGAACTAGGCGATCACAGTGCCACTTTATTAAACGGCGATACCTTTGAGCGTCTAGATCGTTTTAAAACTCGCTTTGCTCTACATGGTGGACCAAAATATTCACCTGATGGCCGTTTTGTATATTTTGCCTCTCGTGATGGCTGGATAAGCAAATACGATATCTATAACCGTAAAACGGTCAATGAAGTGCGTGCGGCAATCAATACCCGTAACATTGCCATCTCAAACGATGGAAAATATTTGATTGTTGGTAATTACTTACCTAACAATGTTGTTATCTTAAATACCAGTGACTTATCTCCACTTAAAGTGATTGCCACAAAAGATAAAGACGGCGTTAGCTCACGGGTAAGTGCCGTGTATAATGCTCCACCTCGCTTTAGCTTTATTGTTGCACTAAAAGACGTTAAAGAAGTTTGGGAAATTCCTTATAGTGACGAAGGTGGAGTTGACGTTTATAAAGGCTGGGCGCACGATTATAGCGTTGAAGCCAAAGCTGAAGGTTGGAAAGCTGACTTATCTAAAAAAAGTGATCAGTTCCCTATTCGCCGCATCAAAACTGATGATTATTTAAATGACTTCTTCTTCGACCCTGACTACATCAATTTAATTGTTACTGCTCGTAATAGGCATAATTGTCAAGTAATTAACCTAGACACTAAAAAGAAAGTCGCCTCTATCGGCTTAACTGGCATGCCACATTTAGGCTCAGGAATTACTTGGGATTACCAAGGTAAGGAAGTATTCGCTTCACCCAATATCAAAGAAGGTAA
>Ga0105355_10005759_pt1 | contig 10407 bp, 6 predicted proteins | sample GOMGulsemesocosm_2_FD_83508 | JGI IMG/M metagenome (GOLD analysis project Ga0105355, IMG submission 83508) | Methane-oxidizing microbial communities from mesocosms in the Gulf of Mexico - GOM9C Gulf of Mexico | ecosystem: Environmental > Aquatic > Marine > Cold seeps | place: Gulf of Mexico...
AATTTCATCATAAAATAAAATTGTCGTTATTGTTTATTTTTCCGTTATTAATTTCGGTTAGTGCTGCTTTATTTCAAATAGATAAATTATCAACGCGTGCGTCAAAACTAACAAATTTGGAGAGATTGACCTATTTAACGGTTGAATTTAGTCAGCTTCTTCATAACCTTCAAAAGGAGCGTGGTTATGCCGGTGTTTATATTGCAACCAATGGAAAAAAATTTAAAGCTGAGCTACTTGAACAACAACAATTAGCAAGAAAAAGTAAAAGAAATATTTATAAACTGCTCGCACCAAAAAGTTTTATTACTAACCCTATATTTGAGCAGAGATTAACGAATTTTGATAAACACCTTGCTGGATTTGAGCAGGTGCGCTTGCAAGTTAGTAATTTACTCATTGATGAAGCTAAAGCCATTGAGTTTTATAGCCAATTAAATCATAAGTTGCTTGATGTAGTTACCAGTATTGTTCAACTAACCGTTGACAGTGAGCTAACTCAAGCATTTTCTGCTTATACCTTGTTTCTAAAAGGTAAAGAAAGTGTTGGTATTGAAAGAGTCAAATTTAGCGTTGTGTTTGCTAGGGGCTACTTTTTAGCTGATGAATATAATGCATTAGTAAAGTTGGAACTTGAACAAGAGCTTTTTTTTCATGAGTTCTCGGAGCTCACCAGTACGAAGTTACAACAATCGTTTAATTCACTAGTTAATGCTGAGGCATTTAAAGAGGTTCAGCAAATAAAAACCAATGCTTTGGTTAATGACAAGGCATTGGTCAAAGTCAACGTTGCTGACTGGTTTGAGGCCATCACCACCAAAATAGATAGATTAAACTTGTTAGGAGATAACATATCCGATGCCCTTATTTTTAATGCTAGCCGCTTAAAGCAAAAGAGTGAAAAAGAACGTCTATATTGGCTGACGACATTGATAATTCTTTTTATTGTGACATCCAGTTCTGGTATTTGGTTAATTGTCCATATCCACCGTACAGAAATTAATAGAATTAAGGAGTATCAGAGCCTATTTTCAAAAAATTCTGCGGCAATGGTGGTTGTACATGTTGGGTCAAAGAATATTCACTATGGTAATCAAAGCTTTTCTGAACTGGTAGGTTATAACCAACAACAGCTATCAACACTAAATGTTAAAGATTTTCATCGGAAAAAAGATATTGTTCATATATCGAAAATATTTGAAAACATGGTACCTGGTAAAATATCAGTAACTGAAAAAATACTCTTTATTCGTAATGACGACAATGTGTTCTTTGCAGATATATTTGCCTTTCCAATAACCATTGATAAACAAGAATATTTAGCAGCCCATGTGGTGGATATCACCAGTAAACTGCAAGCAAGGCAATATATCCAACAGTCCGAACAAACCTTGAAAATGATTTTAGATAGCATAAATTCAGCTGTTGTGGTACTTGAAGACAAGAATCAATTACCGGTATATATGAATAAAAAAGCGATTGAAATATATCAAAATAAGGATAAAAACGAATCGCTATGGTCTTTATTTGAACATGACTGTTTTTCCAATGCTAACGATGATTTTGCTAACAATTTAATTATTAAGAGAAAATATTTTAATAAACCAAAGCAACGTTGGTATCAAATAACCAGCAATATCATTGATTGGAGTGATGGACGAAGTGTTTATTTAAAAATGTTAAAGGACATTACACAAAGCTGTGACGCGGAGCGTCGAAATAAAAATCTACTTAATGAAAACCGTCAATTATTATGTAGCAATTACTTGGTTATCGAACAAGAAAGAAAACATATTGCTAAAGAATTACATGATGAACTGGGACAGCTATTAACGGGAATAAAGCTTCAGGCTGACTTTATTTCTCGCCAATCGGATAAAAAGCAGCATACCTTACACGAAGCTGCGCAAAGTATAGTTGATGCGACAAGTGACTTAATTAAATCTACGCGAAATATTACCAATAATTTGCGACCAATCACCCTTGATCAATTAGGTATTATTGACGCTATAAAAGAATTAGTACAAAACTGGCGACGTCTTAATGAAAATATTAAATTTCAACTAAACATAGAAAGTTTGCCCTATCTTTTAAGCGACGAACTGCAGATAAGTATCTATCGTATTGTACAAGAAGGGATCACTAATGCTTGTAAGCATGCAAACGCTCATCATATCGAAATTACATTAAAATTTGTCCCGTCAGAGCGTGATCCCAGCCTTTTTTTACTGCAATTAAAAATTCAAGATGACGGAAAGGGATTCGGCCATGTTGATGAACATAGTAAAGGGATGGGGATTATTAATATGCGAGAACGAACAGAAGCACTTAATGGCGTTTTCTGTTTAATCAATAGGCAAAAGCAAGGAGCAGAAGTTTTTATTACCCTGCCACTTGACCCGATAATGCAGGAGGCACTATGCCATTAAAGATTATCATTGCTGATGACCATGCCATTGTTCGTAGTGGTTTAACGTTGTTATTAAACTCGCAGTCTGGTTATCAAGTTGTAACAGGTGTAACTACGGGAGAACAATTATTAGTTGAATGTCAGCAAGACCTACCAGGACTTGTTATCACCGATTTGTCGATGCCGGGGATTGGAGGAGTCGAATTAATACGTCGCTTATTAGGAAAATGGCCAAATATTCACATAATGGTTTTTAGTATTTATCAAAACCCCTATCTGGCAAAGCGCCTAATCGATATGGGTGTAAAGGGGTATATTAGTAAAAACAGTGATACCGACGTTATTTTAATAGGTATTAAGACAATCTCTCAGGGGGAAACTTTCATTAGTCCTGATATCGATTTGCATACAGAACAAGAGCAATTACTGTCAAAGTTAACCGCAAGGGAACTCGACATATTCTGCTGTATAGCCAAAGGCTTAACTTCAAAGCAGTCTTCAGAAAAGCTTTATCTATCGGAAAAAACCATCGCTAATAACATTTCTATTATTAAGAAAAAATTAAAAATAGCCAGTTCGATAGAGATAGTTCATTTGGCCATGCTTGAAGGGCTTGCCAGTCCCAGTTAGAGGGAGGAAATTTTATAGAACTTGTAAAACAGCGTGTCTAAAAAGTAAACGAACTTAGAAAGTAAACAACCACAGTCGCAGGAGTGACAATAATGATAAGAAGAATAAAAATTAGTTCAAGGTTAACTGTGGGTTTTTTAATCCTAGTACTTATATTAACGATGTCATCTCTTAGCTCAATATTTCAAATTACCGCGATTACCAAAGATGCGAACAATGTTGTTGAATTACGAATACCAACCGCACAAGCAAGTGCTAGTGTATTAAATGGTGTTAATCATGCACTTGCGGCTTTAAGAGGGTGGATGTTATTAGGAAAGGATAAATTTAAGGTCGAACGGCAGTTAGCATGGGATACTGAAATAACACCAGCTATTATCACATTAAATATGATGTCAGCTAATTGGACTAACGCCGAAAATATATCCCGACTAAAAGAGATGAAAGCGTTACTCAAAAGTTTTGAGCAAGAACAAAAAAATATAGAGAATATTGCACAAACCCTGCAGAATACACCTTCCATAGAGATGCTTTACCAAGAAGCGGTACCTCAAGCTGAAATAATGTCTAAAGAAATAACGGCATTGATTGATATTGAACTTGGCCTTAATGCTAATACACAAAGGAAAGCCCTATTAGGAATGATGGCGGATGTTCGTGGTTCACTTGGTTTAGCACTTGCGAATATACGAGGTTACTTATTATCTGGCGAGGAGCAATATCGGCTAACTTTTGAGCAGTTATGGACAAAAAATCAACGTCGGTTTTCTGATTTATCTAAACAGCAAGCATTACTCAATATTGAACAACAAGAAGCCTTGTTTGCATTTTCCAAAGCAATGGCAGTTTTTAAACCCTTGCCAGAAAAAATGTTAAATTCAAGAGCACAAGATAACTGGAATATAGCTAACCACTGGTTAGCAACTAAAGCGGCTCCATTGGGGTTTAAAATAAAGGAAATTTTGAATGAGATGGCCGTAAATCAAAAAATGTTATTAAAAAATGACGCAGAAACCTTACTTGATAGCAGTAATAGCGCAATATCGATTGCCTGGATATTACTCCTCGTTGGTATTATTACCGCAACGAGTCTCGCCATTATTATTATACGTAGTATTATCCCTCCTCTTAATGTGATATCGAAAAGACTACTTGAGATAAAGCGCAACAATGACTTAACGATCAATTTGAATAATCAAGGACGTGATGAAATTTCGGCAATGGCTGATGCGCTAAACAATGTATTTTCTACCTTTAAATCTTCATTACATGAGGTTTCAAGTGCCAGTAGTCAAATATCAGTAACTGCTGAGGAAACCTCTGTTATTTCAACTCAGATTGCCGACTCTATTCAAAACCAAGCTGGGCAAACAGAGTTAATTGCAACCGCTATAAACCAAATGACAGCAACCGCATTAGAAGTAGCGCAAAGCATATCTCATACTTCTAATGCATCTGATGAAGCGTATGAACATGTCAGTACCGGGTCAGAGATTATGCAAAAAACGATTGTTACTATAAATGGCTTAGCAGACAAAATATTGGACACCAGTCAAACGGTTAGTGAGCTTGAAGAAAACAGCCGTGAAATAGCGAATGTGCTTGAAGTGATCAATTCGATTGCTGAACAGACTAATTTATTAGCATTAAACGCTGCAATTGAGGCTGCAAGAGCAGGGGAGCAAGGAAGAGGGTTTTCGGTGGTCGCTGATGAAGTACGTGCATTAGCTGCTAGAACACAAGAGTCAACAGGAGAGATAAGCAGTATTATTAGCAAGTTGCAACAAAGTGCTAAAGTTGCTGTAACTTCTATTGTTCAAAGTAAAGAACAAGTTGATGATGTGGTTAATCAAGCGCAGCGATCGGGTGAAGTACTCATGACCATTTCTGAATTTATTACCGATATAAATGATATGAGTAGCCAAATTGCAACAGCATCGGAGCAACAGGGGGTTGTAGCGGAAGAAATAAATATAAATGTTGTTAATATTCATGACAAAACACAAGATAATGTGGATGCCGTTTCAGAGTCCTCTAAATCGGGTCGAGAATTGGCACAGCTGTCTGTAGAGATGCAAACCCTTGTTTCAAAATTTAAAATTGCTTAGTGGTGTAAACTATATAAGTTACGCATGATATTAATGATACATAAATTAAATATGTACCGAGATTTGTACTATGTGTAATAGCTTATCTCGCGAAATTGCACATGTATAACCTGTAGTCGATAGTTGACTGTTGAGCGGCTTACTTACATTCAGTAAGCCGCAAATTGTTCACTACAATAACAAGACAATATGGGAATATTTCTTGGGACTCATCTTGCTGGCTAATGTATAAACAAAATATAAATGCAAAAACTGATGTTATAGGTTTTCCTGACCAGTATTTAATAACAGCGAATGGTTTTAAATGAACTAGCTATGACTCAGCAAGGGCTGTTGCCAAATATCTCATGACGACCTTAATTCGTTCGATTTTTCGTAAATCGGGATGCGTTAAGATCCACAATTGATTATCCCTTTCGTTTTCAAAAGTAAATAATCTTTTTATGCCTTTCCTTGCCAGTTCGTCAGGCAAGAAAGCGAGCCCAAGTCCTTTTTCTGCAAAAATAGACATTGCTATAAAGTCGTCAGACCGGTGATCAATATTTAGTGCATAGTTATTATCTAACCATGAAAAAGTACGGTGGCTTCGTAAAGTTCCTGTTGCACCAATGAGGCGATGATTCTTTACATCTTTTAAACAGGTCGGTTTACCGTGCTTAGATATGTATTCCGTACTCGCATAGGCACCCCATTTGATACGACGAATTTCCCGGCCAACAAGATGCTCTGGGGGGGAAGTAGTAACTCTAATAGCAATATCAGCAAGACGATTGCTCATATTAAGCTCGTCATTTGTGACTATCAATTCTACTTGAATATTTGGATAAAGTTCTTTAAGCCTAAGTAGATGATCAGGAAGATAATTATAAGAAAAACTAGTTGGCGCTGTGATCCTTACAATACCTTTTAACTGGGTATCTTTCCCAGCAATATGTCGCTCAATATCATTAAAAGAGTGAGTGATGCGTTGTGCATGAATCAACATCTCTTCACCTAATTCAGTGAGTTCATAAATACCATTTAAACGCTCAAAAAGACGTCCAACTTGCGCTTCAAATTCATTTAGACGTCGATACACAGTAGAATGACTTGTATCAAGAGATGCAGCAGCAGCAACTAATGTTCTATTGTGAGCTACGGCAATAAATATTTTAAGTCCATTCCAATCCACAATACCACCTGTAAAGTCAAATATGAAAATCTGGTTGTTATATTTGGGAATTGTAATCAATTATGCAAACAACTACTATCTAAATCGTGAAAATTAAACCGGTCAAAAGTAGTGACTTCTGGCTAACAACATATAGGAATACCATTTATGATTGGTTATATTACCGTAGGTACAAATGATTTTGATCGCTCAGCATCCTTCTATGATACTTTATTTGAGGTTTTGGGGGCCACTAGAGTCATGGTGGCTGATGATTATATTGCATGGGGGAAAGCAGCCAATACACCACTGTTTTCAATTCATATTCCTGAAGATGGCAAAGTAGCAACGGTAGGTAATGGTGTCATGATAGCGCTTCTTGGCAAAAGTGTTGAGCAAGTCATTGGAATACATGCTAAAGCATTAGAACTTGGATCGGTTAACGAAGGCGACCCTGGACCACGTGGGGGAGGAGGATTTTATTCTGCTTATTTTCGTGATCTTGATGGCAACAAACTTAACGTACACTGCATGGTTTAGCTGATTGGTATTAGCCTTGGGAACTGGGTGTTAAGTATTTTATAAAAAATAAATTGGTTAGGTGAAATACTAAAGAGTATAGGTCTTTTAAAGATAGTAGATATTCAATTAATCCCTAAATAAATGTCTAAATTAATATCATAATAAGGTTTTAATCTATTTGAACATCATAGTCATATATTTGTGAATAACTGGCTATTTATTGCTGTTTTAATGTAGGTAGTCTTCGTATGGGATTGTTAAATAAATCCTGCGTCCCATAAATCGGCTAAATTAGGCATATAGTGTTTATATATTGTATGTTACTGAAATTTTTCAGTGACATACTTATGTCGTTAGCAAATAGAACGCTACATTAGTCATTGTAAAGTTTAAGCTGAATCTGCTAAATCTGTTAAATCTGAGTCTACTAAATTTGATGGCTTGATGGATTACGCCTGAACTACCATCCGGTTGTCTGAACGTAAGTAAGCCGTAGCAGTAATTACGGGTAAAGGTCTTGAATAAAGATAACCTTGTCCATACTCGCAACCTAGTTCTTTTAAAAGCTGAAATTGCTCTTTAGTTTCTATTCCTTCACCGATAACTTTTAGTTTAAACGCCTTAGCGATAGCAATAATTGAGCTAATAATTGGGCTATCACTAGGTTGATTGAGTAGCTTGTCTGTAAAAGATTTATCTATTTTTAACGTATCTACAGGAAATTGATGTAAATAACCTAATGATGAGTAACCCGTACCAAAATCGTCAAGCATCACTTTAATTCCCATTTCTTTCATGGCCATAATTTGTTGTTGTGCGCTGGCAAAATCATCAATTAATGCACCTTCGGTAATTTCTATCGCTATCATTTTTGCCGGTATACAAAAATGTGCTAATTGTAGGGTAAGGTACTCAACAAATTGGCTATTTGCCAAATGTTTACTCGAGATATTAACACTGATGTAAAAATCATCTTTGAGATCCAATTGGCGCCAATGTTTGATCTGGCTCAGTGCTTTTTTCAACATCGCTTTATCAATATCAAAAATAAGACCTGAATTTTCCGCATAGGGGATAAAATTATCAGGTGCGACCAAACCTTTAACGGGATGATTCCATCGAATCAATGCCTCAAAACCGGTGAGTTTTTCGTCACTTAAGTTCACTATGGGCTGGAAGTATAAAACAAATTGATCTTGTTCAATGGCCGTGATTAATTCATGTTCAAGTTTGGCTATATTAAGTTGAACTTGGCGCATTGATTGATCATAAAGGCTAAAATTAGCCCGTCCTAATGATTTAGAACGATACATTGCAGCATCGGCCTGACGTAATAATTCTGTAGGTTTATCCTTTGCATGATGACTGTAAGTAATACCAATACTGGCTGATGCCAATAAACGATGACGACCGATCAATATTGGATGATTTTGTAGGTGATTTTTAATACGTTTAGCTACGTCAATCGCCGTCTCTTCATTGTCAATATTTTCCAATAATATCGCAAATTCGTCACCGCCAATTCGTGCCAGTGTATCTGCACCACGTAAACAGTGGTTGATAAATTTACTTACTTTCTTTAAGTATTCATCACCAATATGATGCCCTAAAGAGTCATTAATTGTTTTAAAGCGATCTAAGTCCAAATATAGAATAGCGTTAGTTCGATTATTATTCCTGCTTAGCTGTTTTTGTGCATGGGTAATACGTTCGCTCAAAAGCTTTCTATTAGGTAAATTAGTTAAGTGATCATGTAGGATCTGGGCTTGTAACTTAATACTGGTGAGTTTTCGGTTAAGCGCAGTACTAATGTGGTGCGAAGCATAAATAAGTAATTCTTTATCAGCGACACTATAGCTAACTTTATCGGTATAACTTTTAATCGCAACGATACCATTAATATCATCGTCAACTCGAAAAGGAACACCTAACCATGAGTGGGCAAGCTGACTGGTATTATGATTTTGTAAGTTAATTTCTTTATTTTTAATAAGACGTTGAATATCTTGTTGATCAAGTAACACAGCTTGTTCAGACAACAGCATGAAACCCGATAACGTTGTCGGTATTTCTTCACTGTTCATATTAAAACTTGTTACTTTGGGCGTTTTTTTGTCCTGATAATAAGGAAATTCAAGTAATCCTGAATGTTTATGGTAAAAACCAATTGAAAAATTTTCGGCATAAACAATTGAATTAATAATATTGTGAAGCATTTTATAAAATTTATCATCGTTACCAGGTTGATATGAAAGTGAGGCGATGTCAAATAAGGCGCTTTGCACTTCTTTTGCATGACTGAGTTCACTAACCGTATGCTCTAATTCGCTAACAGTGGTTAGTTGTACCATTTTTGCAGAGACTATCGATGCGACAGTCATTAGGATGTTGACATGCTCAGCGGTAAAGAAATCTAACTTTTTGTCTTCACAATCGATAACCCCTAAGACTTCCTGTTTATATATGATCGGAATAGCAACTTCAGATAACGCCGGTTCAAGATCGAAAATATACGAAGCTTCTTTTCTTACATCATTAACGACTACAGGCTCACCTCGTTGTACTGCTTGTCCAGAAATCCCCTTATTGACAGGTATTTCAACGATATTTACAACTTTAAGTCCAGAATCTGCTTTTACACCAATATCAGATTTAATGCCCGATGCTGATCGTTGGTGTAACACACTTTTATCTTTATTTAATGTATAAATGACGCAATCAGCAAACCCCATTTTAGCAACCACTTCTTGAGCAACATAACTAAGTAACGCGTCTTCGCTGTGGATATCGAGAATATCTATGACAAAATCATTAATAATACTTAAATATCGCGTTCTAGCAGTTAACGCAATATTCACTTCATTTAATTTTGGTTCTGTATTTGATGACAACATATTTATTATTTTTATTATATTTTATAGACAATTTTATAACATGTTGTTAACTAAAAATAAACCGGAGGATTATACGCTGCGCCATATTGTAAACATATGTTTACCATATAATTGTTATGACTTTTTACTTATGTTTTATACTATCTTACATAACTTATTAAGGGATAGCTGCTTGTTTTTTATAGACAACTAAATAATAGACGACTAAAAGTACTAGATATTCATTTTATTACTAATCTAAACAATTTGAACAAATCCATTTTTAGCTAATAGGTAGTAATTATGTTACGCAGATACAAAGGAAAATCAATTTTTCGTAAGCCACGCGACAGATTGTCGTCCAAAAAGAATGCACTGAAATTTGGAGCGAGGCGTAAAGGAAAGCACTATTACAACTTATCTCATGAATCAACGGACATTAAGATAAGTTGTATAAGTTACCGATAAAGCCTAATACGGCTGCTTATCCAACTACGTGTTGGTTTTTACCTGTAGATTTTGCTTGATATAACGCACTATCAACACGTTTAAATATAGTGTCCATAATGTCATTATCTTGAACTTCAGTTACGCCTAAGCTCGCGGTTACTTTATGATTGACCAGACTAATTAATGTATTATCTTGTTCTATAGCGTTACAAAGTTCTTCAGCGATAGATACTGCGCTATCTACGTTGCTATCAAGTAATAGAA
>Ga0105355_10005760_pt1 | contig 10407 bp, 7 predicted proteins | sample GOMGulsemesocosm_2_FD_83508 | JGI IMG/M metagenome (GOLD analysis project Ga0105355, IMG submission 83508) | Methane-oxidizing microbial communities from mesocosms in the Gulf of Mexico - GOM9C Gulf of Mexico | ecosystem: Environmental > Aquatic > Marine > Cold seeps | place: Gulf of Mexico...
CTAGAAAAATATTATAATAAAGATTAAGAACATGATGTTCTTTGAATAATGATGAGGTTCCTTTATCAAGGAATGATTTTATGGCAATTGAAATAACCATTATTAACTCACCAAGCAATGTCGATGTAGGTCAATCAAACCATACATTTCCTGACGCAGGTGGAACGCTAGGACGCGGAAACGATAACTTTTGGATTTTAGACGATCCAAATAAATATATGTCTTCTGTGCACGCCAAAATAGCCTGTGTAGCAGAGCAATACTTTCTTACCGACTTAAGTACCAATGGAACTTTTGTTAATGGTGCTGCTGAGCCTATTGGCAACGGAAATCAAATAAGTCTTAATGATGGCGATCACTTTACTATTAGTGATTATGAATTTATTGTGACTATCTCTAACGCTACAGATAACATCGGTAACTTCCAAGGTGGTAGTGATCCATTTGCTGACTTTTCTGCTGTCGCCTCTCCTGCACCGCTACAAGATGATTTTATCTCACAGAGCGCCTCAGGTAATGATCCCTTTGCCTCAGGTATTAACCAAAGTAGTTCAGCCAGTAATCCCATGTCAGCTTTTGATGCTGAACAGATTGATCCACTGGAATTATTAGATAACGCACAACCATCTAATGATCCCTTTGCTCAGGATATTTTTCCTCAAGACACTTTCTCTACTGGTATCCCTCAAAATGAGGCAATTCCCGATAGTTTTACCGCAACAACAAGTACATCAATTGAAAGTAATAATGTCGCCAATGATGCGATCAGTTGGCCAACGGCAAATCAAGAAGTAGGTTTGATCCCTGATGATTGGGATGATGATGACTTACTTGGTGATATGAACTCACCAATTTCATCAATGCCTGGAGCTAGCTCGCCTTTTTCAATGCCAGCTGCTGCGCCGGTTCCAGCTGTTGTACCTGTAACCGCACCAATGACGTCACCAAAGCCCGCGCCAATGCAGGCAACGGTACCTGAAGTTGCACCGCCAGTTCAGCCAAGCTACCAAGCGATACCTGCTGAGCAAGCACAAGAAAATACACCTCAGCAAATGCCTTTACCGCCTGAAACGTTAGCAGCAGGGCATCAAAGTGAGGCTGCTTATGCCGCACTGGAATTGAAAAATCAACAATTACAGCTTGAAGTGGCGCAATTAAAACAGCAATTACTGCAAGCACAATTAGCCAGTCCAGCGCAAACATCACCAGCAAATCTCAGTGCCGAAACTCAAACAGTTATTAATGCGATGGGGTTATCTAAATGGAACTTAGATGATAAAAAAGTGGCGGAAATAAATGAAACTGTTGGTTATTTAATGCGTGAAACCATGCAAGGCATGATGCGTGTATTAAAGTTTAGAAAAAAAATCAAAGAAGAGTTTCGTATTAACGTTACCACGATTCAGTCGGTAGAAAACAATCCACTTAAGTTCTCAGCCAATATTGATGATGCGATGGAAAATATGTTCATCAAAGAAAATAACGCCTATAAATCACCAGTTGATGCGGTTAAGGAAGGTTTTCAGGGCATTGCCGAACATCAAGTTGCTGTTATAGCCGGTATGCAAGCCGCTTTTAGAGGCATGATTGAGCGTTTTGATCCTAATAACTTAGAAAGCCGTTTTGAAAAATATAAAAGCTCAAGTCTATTAAGCCTGGGTCAAAAGAGTAAGCGTTGGAATGCTTACAAACAATATCATCAAGGGTTGATTGATAACCTTGATGATTCATTTCAGCACTTATTTGGTTATGACTTTGTACAAGCATATGAAGAGCAAATGCAGCGTTTGATTAGCGAAAGACTTGCGCCAAACAATAATGACAAAGATGGACCAACAAACTAATGATCGGAGCCAGAATGAAGATATTTAATTTTAGTAAGCTACTTACCATTGTCGCCGTAGCATTGACGCTTGCTTCATGTACTTCAGTTAATAGTAAAGTAGGTGGTTTACTCGACCTTGATACTGATTTAAAACTACGCTTTGTCGTTGATGATAGTGTCAATCCGGATGACAACAAAGTATCGTCACCGCTTATTGTTAGAATGTATGAACTTAAATCAACTAAAGCATTTGAAAATGCAAACTTTATTGATTTATATGAAAGAGATTCTGAAATCCTTGGTAAAACGATGATCACTGAGCAGGCATTAAAACCTATTCAACCAAGTGAAAATAGAACCGCGAAGTTTGTATTGAGTAAAGGCACAAAATATATTGGTTTGTACGCTGAATTTCTACAATACGAAAATGCTAAATATAAAGTCATCATACCGGTTGCAGAAACTAACGTGGTTAGCTCAACAGCAAAAGTACAATTAACTGAAAATAAAATGATTATCTTAAAGTGATTTCCTTAGAGTAATCAATTTTAAGGTGTGCTTTCAGTTTACAGGCAATAATCGCCAGAAAGATTAGACAATTCAGCATGATGAATGTCAATGGAATAATAATAAAATAGCGGGATCTTATGTCATTAGATAGTAAAGTAGTTTGGTCAGAAGGGATGTTTTTAAATCCTCACCACTTCCAGCAACAAGAACGTTACCTTGAACGATATATTCAAGGGAAGTGCTCAGCCATGGGGGCTTATGCTTGGGGTATTAACCAATTAGACTTAGATCAAGAACTGCTTAAGTTAGGCAAGATTTCTTTGGTAAGATCGTCAGGTATATTCCCTGATGGCACCCCCTTTAGTTTTCCAGATCATAACGATCGTCCTGACGTATTTGAAGTACCAGAAAATACCACCAATCAAATAGTTTACCTTGCCATTCCAGTTAAACGCCCAGGTGCTCTTGAAATATTATCTAATGATGATTCGCAAGGGTTAGCTCGCTATTATTCGTCAAATCAAGCAATTAGAGATGTATCCTTTGATGGTGGAGAGTCACTTGATATTGCCGTAGGTAAACCTCGCTTACGTTTATTACTTGGCTCTGATGACTTAAGTGGTTATGCCACTATAGGCCTATTTAAGATTGTTGAGACGAGAGAAGATAGAAATATCTTACTTGATGATAATTTTATCCCTAGCTGTATTGATTGCTCATCAACGGCTAAGCTCTCTGGGTTTTTATCAGAGTTGGTTGGTTTATTACATCACCGCGGCGAATCTATTGCCGGCCGTTTAGCGGATACCCAACGAGGTGGTACTGCAGAAGTGGCAGATTACATGATGCTGCAAATGATCAATCGTCTTGAGCCCTTAGCTAATCATTTATCAACACTGCAAACGCTACATCCACTTGAGTTATACACTGAGTTAGTACAAATGGTCGGTGAATTCTCTACTTTTGTTACTGAAACTAAAAGACCACCACAGTTTGCTGCTTATCTGCATGCTAATTTACAGCAAACTTTTACACCCGTTATGGGTTCTCTAAGACAGTGCCTAAGCATGGTCTATGAGCAAACCGCTACGTCTATGCCATTGGTCGAAAAGAAATTTGGCATCCGTGTTGCACAAATTACCGATAGGAGTTTACTTAGCTCAGGTGTATTTGTTCTGGCAGTACGAGCACAAATTCCTGAAAATACTTTGCGAAATCAGTTCCCTGCAACCGTTAAGGTTGGCCCGGTAGAACGTATCCGTCAATTAGTGAATGCAGCTATGCCTGGTATTCCCCTTAAAGCGTTGCCTGTAGCGCCAAGACAAATACCTTATCATGCTGGTTACTGTTACTTTGAGCTTGAACGTAATAATGATTTTTGGAAAGAGCTCAGCCACTCTGGAGGTTTTGCCTTCCATATCGGTGCTGACTATCCAGAACTAGAACTTGAGCTTTGGTCTATACGCCAATAACCTAATTACCTCAAAGGAATGAAAATGTCAGTTGATAACGCAGATAAAACGGTATTTAGACAACCAATCAACCGTGGTGATGGTACGGTAATACGCCCTATGCCAGGAGGTAGGGCACCGAGTAATCAACCTGCTCCACCACCAATGCAACAGCCTTATCAGCCTCAGCAAGCTCAACCTATGAGTATGCCAAGAGATGCTGCGCCTAATGATTTTTCGACTGTCTCTGGCTTAAATCCGCTAGTCAATGCCGCATCAACTTTATTAGCGGTATTTTCTAAAACACGTGAATCACTTAGTCATCCTAATGTAGGTAGTTTGCATCAGCAACTTGACCGAGAAATCAAAGCCTTTGACATGAAAGCGCGCAGTGCGGGTGTCAAAGAAGATACCGTGATGATCGCCCGTTATCTTCTTTGTACCATTTTAGATGAAGCAGTATTAAATACCCCGTGGGGCGCAGAAAGTGCCTGGAACCAAAGAACCTTATTAGGGACTTTTCATAAAGAAACGGCAGGTGGTGAGAAGTTTTTTGCCATATTAGATCGCCTTCGTAATAGCCCTGCGGAAAACATTGATGCACTAGAGTTGATTTATATTTGCTTGAGCTTAGGTTATGAAGGCAAGTATCGCGTCATTGCACGTGGTCGTGATCAACTTGAGCAATTACGAGATGACTTGTTTTTTATTATTCGAAGTTATCGCGGAGAGTATGAACGTGCTTTATCACCTTGTTGGCAAGGCCTTGCAAGTTCGAGAAATACCCTATCAAACTACGTACCTATGTGGGTTGTTGCCAGTGTCGTTGTCGGTTTAATGGCACTTACGTATTCAGGCTTTAGATATTGGTTAGACCAATCATCGAGCGCAGTAAGTCAGCAGTTGAGTGAGATCAAAAGTGACAATAATCCCGTCGCCAAAGATAAACAGTCAACTAATCCTGAAACTAATAAGTAGCTTTAACCATTATCTGAGTACTCAATGAAAACTATCATCGCTTTTTTTAAAAATAGAATTGTCATCTCCGTAATTGGTTTGATCATATTAGCGCTACTTATTTGGTTTATTGGCCCAGCCTTTAAATTTGGTGAGCAAAATACAGCACCATTACTATCAGAAAGTGCACGATTAATGACTATCCTAGTAATGTCATTGTTGTGGGGCATCAACAACCTGCGAATTCAGCATCAAGAAAAACAAAGTAATAATAACCTAGTAAATGACTTACAAGGCAGCCAAGAAGACGCTGGTGATATTATTTCTGATCAAACCTCTGATGAAATGAGCCAAATGAGTGAACGTTTTACCCAAGCGTTAACCACTTTAAAAAAGCTTAATTTTAATGGCTCTGGTGCAAAGTCAGCTTTATATGAATTACCTTGGTACATCATCATTGGTCCACCAGGATCAGGAAAAACGACGGCTTTAGTTAACTCAAGTTTAGATTTCCCCCTTGCGGAGAAATTCGGTAAAGGTGCGCTGCAAGGCGTGGGTGGTACACGAAATTGTGATTGGTGGTTTACCAATGACGCCGTGTTAATTGATACTGCAGGTCGTTACACAACACAAGATAGCCACAAGGTAGTTGATAGCTCGGCGTGGGAAGGTTTCCTTAACCTACTTAAAAAACATAGACGTAGAAGACCCATTAATGGCGCTATTGTTGCCATTAGTTTGCAAGAGCTGTTAACTCAAACTGAGGAAGAACGTGCAAAACATGCCAAGGTAATCCGTACTCGTATTGACGAGTTAATGGAGAAATTGGAGGTTCGTTTTCCTGTTTATTTGATGTTCACTAAGTGTGATCTAGTGTCAGGTTTTAGTGAGTTTTTTGAAGATTTAGGCAAAGATGAACGTGAGCAAGTATTGGGTATTTCCTTACCCGACTCACCTGAGCCGTCACAAGCACCAGACTTTGCTAAGCTCAGCCAAGAATACAAAAACATCATCAAGGGCTTGTATGAACGTGTGCTATTTAGAGTACACAATGAGCGTGACATTAAGCGCCGTAGTGCTATTCAAGGTTTCCCACAGCAAATGGAAAACTTACAAGAAACGGTTGATAGCTTTGTTCAGCAAGCCTTTGTGCAAAATCGCTTTCGTTTACAACCGTATTTGCGTGGGGTTTATTTCACCAGTGGTACACAAGATGGCACACCGATAGATCGCTTAATGTCATCGGTATCTTCTAATTTTGGTTTTGCTAACACCGCGAACAATTCAGCGTTTGGACAAGGTAAAAGCTACTTCTTAGGGAAACTTTTCAAGGATGTCATCTTTACCGAATCAGAGTTAGTAGGCTCTAATCGCTTTTATGAAAAAGTGATTAAATGGAGTCAACGTGCTGCATATACCACGATGGCTGGGATCTCTGTTGCGTTAGTTGTTATGTGGACCGGTGCTTATTCGCAACATGAAACCTACATGCACGAAGTTGAAGGTTATGTTACTCAGTATCAAGAGCAAGCAAAAAACCAAAGTAAATGGTCATCAGATATCCGTAATACCTTGCCAACACTTAATGCCTTGGCTAAAGCCAGTATCGTCTATGATCAAGATCAGAATCCTTGGTTAAATAGCTTAGGCATGTACGATACCACTGTGGATGATGTAGCCAATGAAGCCTATCAAAGTCACTTAACCCATGTGTTTTATCCCAAACTGATTAAATATATTGAGATTCATTTAAAGGGTAATGCTTCAAATGAAGCTTTATATAGCGCCTTTAGGAGCTATGTAATGTTTAATAAACTTGAACATATGGATAGAAAGTTAGTTCAAGAATGGTTCCTCGAACAATGGCAGGATGAATTTTCACAACAAACAGAAAATAAACAAGCCCTTGAAGCTCATTTAAGCTCACTATTAGCGCTAACGATTAAACCTGCAGAGCTAAACAAGTCGTTAGTGATTTCAACTAGGCAACGTCTACTACGTATGCCAATTTCGAAACGTATTTATCAACGAATTCGAAGTAAAGCTGAATATGCTCAGCCGATTAATATGCTCGCTGAAATGGGCGGTGCTGTACAAGACAGTTACCAAGTCAATCCGGCTATTGAAGCAAAATTGACCATTCCTGTGTTATTTACTAAAGCAAGTTATGAAGAAATCGACTTTTCTGCCGACTCTGAATTGATTGTCAGCATAGCTAATGAAAGATGGTTGCTGCATGATGAAGCAACACAAGAAGTGGCTTTTATCAGCGATGACCTTGATGATATTAGTAAAAAAGTCAAAGCGTTATATTTAGCTGATTATAATAAAAGTTGGCAACAAATTTATGATGCTTTAGCGGTAAAACCGATTAAAAATATTTTACAAAGCAATAATTTACTGTCGAGTTTTGCTGATCCTATTTATTCACCTATTGTGGCAATACTTAACGTAACCTCGAGTAATACCCAGTTATCAAGTCAAATGGCCGCTAACTTGTCAGATGACAACAAAGCAGGTATTACCGGTGGGCTTGCCAATTTAGCCGCAGCTAAAACAAAGTGGACCACGGTTGATAAGCGTTATCGCAGTATTAACGTGATGTTGCGTGAAAGCAAAAAGCAGCCTGCCGCAATTAATACGGCGCTATTGAAAATATCACAAATGCAAGACTTGGTTAATGGCATAAGTTTAGCGCCAGATCCTAGCCGAAAAGCCTTTAAATTAGTGAAGTCGCGTTACCAAAATGGTGCTGATAACGCGATTACCGCACTGCATTCTTACGCTAAAAATATGCCTAAACCAATTAAACGTTGGTTAACGAGTCTTGCAGATGAGACATGGCGCGTGGTTTTACAATCAGCGCATCAACATATTAATAATGAATGGCGTAATACTGTATACCGTCCTTACATGGATAGTATTGAAGGTCGTTATCCTATTGCTAAAAACTCAGACAATGACATTGCTCTTTTTGATTTTGTTACCTTTTTCAAACCTAACGGTACCGTTGATGCTTTCTACCAAGAAAATATCAAACCGTTTATTACCACCCGCAATGGCTGGAGAAATAAAACTGTTGATAAGTACAATTTAGGTTTATCAAAAGCAACGTTGAGGCAAGTAGAGCGTGCGCTAGAAATTAAAAAGGTACTCTTTAGAGAAAGTGCAGAGACACCGAGTTTAGGTTTTAGTTTAAAACCCAATGCTATGCCAAAAAACAATGTCCGCTTTATGTTAGAAGTCGGTGGTAACCGAATTACCTACAGCCATGGGCCTAAGTTTTGGAAAACATTAAAGTGGTCGGCAGATAGCGAACAAAGCCGTGTACGTATTGTTTTTGAAGACCTGAATGAGCAGCAGCATAGCGAAACGTTTGAAGGACCGTGGGCGTGGTTTAGGTTGTTGGCACAATCGCAGCTTACCAAAACCAATGAGTCGAGTACGTATTTAGTCACCATGGCGATTTCGAACAACAGTGATGATGAAAGACAGTCTTTTGATGCGAAACATAAAATATCTTATAAAATCAAAGCGAAAAGTGTTAATAATCCTTTTGAGAAGAAATTATTAAGCTTATTTAAATGTCCAGAGAGAATCTAGTGAATACAGAGATACCTTTAGGTCTTTACGGAAAATTACCAAGCTACGGTGACTTTGTGCACCGTAATTTACCGGCTAAGTTCATCACAACATGGGATGAGTGGTTACAGCTATATATCGCCAGCTCAAAAGAGCAAATGGGTGAAAATTGGTTAGATATATATTTAACCAGCCCTATCTGGCGGTTTGTGTTGTCAGCGGGGGTTATTGATGAAAACCATTGGGCAGGTATTGTTTTACCCAGTGTTGATCAAGTAGGACGTTATTACCCTTTTTCAATCGCTATTCCGCTTAACAATGAAATAAATCCATTGGAATTTATGTCGACTAACGGTCGCTGGTTTGCCCATATTGAAGAGTTGGCTTTACAGGCACTTGATGGGCAATGCTCCCTTGAAGAATTGTTAGAACAAGCAAATCATCAAGCCACTATGGTGCCGATGGCCTATCGCAAAACAGGTCAACAATTATCTATGGCTAGCCAACACATCGATTTTCAATTTGAAGAAGAACTACCGATGAATGTATACGCACATATGCTGGACAGCCTACTTACTTCAGTAGTGAATAGTTATAGCGTTTGGTCAACAACGGGCTCGGAAAATATAAGCCCTTGTCTTTTTAGTGTACAAGGCATGCCATCTGCAAATCAATTACCAGCAATGATGGATGGCCACTGGGCACATTGGGGCTGGCCACAAACTTATGTTGCTAAGTAACGATTGCACTAACCCACGGATAATTACCGGGTAATTGCCTTATGATGAGTACAAGAAAATGAATGATATAACGATTAGACGACCATTAACGTGGATCAGTGCTGGGCTCACCGATGTCGGTACTGTTAGACCTTTAAATGAAGACTCATTTCTTTGTCAGCCAGACATTGGTTTATGGACCGTGGCGGATGGTATGGGTGGTCATGATGGCGGTAGTGTTGCCAGTAAAAAGATTGTTGATAATCTTAGTCAGCTAAGTAGTAAAACTAGCCTTGATGATTATGTAAATGATATTGAAAATGCAGTCAAAGATGCAAACAACCACTTATTAGAATACTCACGTGTACAATTAAATGGTCGCATTATAGGCAGCACCTTTGTATCCATGCTGATTAAAGGTAACGTAGGTGTGTGTTTATGGGCGGGTGATTCGAGATTGTACCGTTTTAGACATGACAAATTAACGCCGCTGAGTAGAGATCATAGTCATGTAGCAGAGCTAGTAAGTGAAGGATTAATTTCTGAAGAAGAAGCCAAAACGCACCCCGAAGCTAATGTGATAACTCGTGCTGTAGGTACTTCTGAACGCCTTGATATTGATGTTGATGTTTTCGATGTGCGTGTAGGTGACCAATTCTTATTGTGTAGTGATGGTTTATATAATTCGGTTGAAGATATCGAAATAATTCAGTGCTTGCGTGAAACCTCGTTAGAGAACTCGGTGAATAAATTAATACAAACAGCATTAGCTAATAAAGCATCAGATAACGTTTCTGTTGTGTTAGTCAAAGGCACCCATCAATGATGTCAGTTTACAAAAAATTAGTGTGTAAAATGCTAGTACACACAATATTTGTCGGTAAGCGTAATGGAGTACTTATCTCATCATGACAACTAATGAGCAACAAGATAATGATGCGGTAATTGATAAAACAGATATGCCAGCTCAAGACAATCAAGAAGCGAAAACCGTTTTTAGAAAACCTATTTCTCAGAGTAAAGCTGAAGAAATAGCTAAAGCCGTTGCGACAGCGAAAGCAAACGCAGCAGCAGCTCAATCGGAGACTCAATCAACGCCGAGCGGAGGCGATATTGATCCAAAAAATGAATCGCAGAGCGCAGATAAAACAGTTTTTTCTCAGCGAACACGTATTAAGCCCAAAGCTGAACCGGCTATCACTACAAATACAAATACAAATACAAATACAAATACTAATACCCCTGATAATGATAAAACAGTGTTTGCTGCCCGTGTACCTAGAAAAGAAGTTGCAACAAGTACGCCTGCAAGCATTGTTCCTGCTGTAAGTGATGCTGTTATTCCTCAAGTAAACGATGATGC
>Ga0105355_10005762_pt1 | contig 10406 bp, 7 predicted proteins | sample GOMGulsemesocosm_2_FD_83508 | JGI IMG/M metagenome (GOLD analysis project Ga0105355, IMG submission 83508) | Methane-oxidizing microbial communities from mesocosms in the Gulf of Mexico - GOM9C Gulf of Mexico | ecosystem: Environmental > Aquatic > Marine > Cold seeps | place: Gulf of Mexico...
AGGTCTAAGGCCGATATAAATCTCAATATTATTGACCGGCTCAGGATCACCACCCAATTCGGGTCTGCCAATACGGCTGAGTGCATAATTAACCTCAGGAAACTCTAACAACAAGGCTTCTAACTTGGGAGCCACGAAAAGCGCAGTATCCAAACTGGCGGAAGGTGCCAGCGTAACGCGTAAATTGATGGTGCCTTCTTCTAGCTCGGGCACAAACTCGGTACCTAAATAAGGCACTAACGCCGAGGCAGCCAACACGAGCGCTATTGCGGTTGCGATAACCGACCTAATATTGCTTAGCGCCCAGCTCAAGCTGCGCCGGTATAACGTATCGAGAGGCTTTAGCACAGGGCTTTCGCGCTCGCGGATACCACTTTGGAATAGATAGGTGGCCAGCGCCGGCACTACGATTAAGGCGACAACGACGGCGGCAACAATTGCCAACATGATACTGATGGCCATCGGTTGAAACAGCTTGGCCTCAACACCTTCGAAGCCAAACAGCGGCATAAAGACCACTAAAATAATGGCAGCTGCAAAGAAAATGGGCCTAGCGACTTCACGCCCGGCCTCTTGTAAGCGCAGGGTAATGCCCTCTTTTTTTTGTTCCCTTTCATCATTTCCGGCCTGCGACAAATGGCGGAACATATTTTCAACCATTACCACCGAACCGTCGACCAACATACCGATTGCTACGGCTATGCCACCCAGCGACATTAAATTTGCGGATAAGCCGAACCAGGACATAATCATTAATGCAATACCGATGGATATCGGAATGGAGATCAAAACTAATAGGGTGGCTCGCAGGTTCATTAGAAATAATGCCAGCACAATAACGATAAAAACAAACGCCAGCAGCAACGCATTGACAACCGTATCAACTGCCTGTGTTATCAGTTCCGCCTGGTCGTAAACTACTTTAAAGCTGACACCTTTAGGCATGGCTTGGTTAATCAACGCGGCGCGTTCATTAATACCATCGATGGTAGCTTTGGTATTTGCTCCCATTCGTTTGAGTACAACACCTGACACTACCTCCCCCAAAGATTCGATGCTGCCATCTGCATTACGCTGGGTGAGGCTAGCGGCCCCTTGACGAATTTCGCTGCCGAGCTCTACTGTCGCGACATCAGCAACCGTGACCACGGCGCCATCAACAGTTTTTAAGGGGATTTGACGCAGTTCATTCAAGCCCTGTTGGCCACTGCTGAGCCAGCCCATACCGCGAATGACTAACTGCTCCTGACCGCGGTTAAGATACCAGCCCCCGGCATTACTATTATTGTCTTCCAGCGCGTCAATCACTTGCTGTTGGGTAAGTCCATAGGCCAGTAAACGAGAGGGGTCTAAGTTAACCTGGTACTGTTTGACATCGCCACCAAAGGACAATACATCAGTGACACCGTCGACCGGCATAAGCAGCAATTTAACCACCCAATCATTGAGGCTTCGCAGCTCCATGGCATCAAACCCTGAGTCGGCATCGGCCAATAGCAAATATTGATATACCTGACCAAGGCCAGAGGTATTGGGCCCCATCTCGGGTGTACCAACGCCCTCGGGGATTAATTCTTTAGCCGCCTGTAACCGCTCAAAGACTAATTGGCGAGCAAAATAAATATCGACGTTGTCTTTAAAAACAACGGTAATACCAGACAATCCCGTTTTAGAAATTGACCTTACTTCCGCGACATCGGGCAGGGCATACATAACCGCCTCAATCGGGAAGGTAATTAACTTTTCAACCTCCTCTGCAGCAAGGCCAGGCGCCTCGGTATTAATAGCCACCTGGACGTTGGTCACATCAGGAAATGCGTCGAGGTTGAGTTTGGGTATAACAAAATAGGCTGACACTGTCAGTGTCAGTAAGGCAATGGCCACCAGTAATCGGTTGGCAACGGCCCAATCAATTAAGCGATTGAACATGGTTTATTCTCCAACGAATTAGTGGTTGTGTGGGTCAAAACCGCCTTTGGCGATTTGTGAGGCGACAAAAAACGCGCCACCTGTCACCACACGGGTACCAGCGCTAATACCCTTAATCTCACGCCAGTCGCCCAAAGAGCGGCCGAGCTCGACTTCTTCGGCTTTAAACTCGCCGGGATGGTCTTCGGTAAACACCGTCCAGTCGCCATCGGCACCACGTACCAGCGCAGCTTCAGGTACTGCCAAAACGGCTTGTTCGGTGCTAAATTGAAAGTACACATCTGCAAAGAGCCCGGGATGCAAACGATGGGAAGTATTGGAAACCAGTAATCTAACCACCCGGGTGCGTGTTAAGAGATCGATGGTATGTGCCTGTTGAGTAACCGTGGCACTAAAAAACTCGCCGCCAACTTTAACCTTGGCAATAGTGCCCGCAGGAAGTTGCAATTGTTGGGTCGGTGCTAATTTCGCTTCTACCCAGAGTTCGTGTTCATTGGCAATCATCATCAATGAACTGCCAGCAGCAAGGTGTTGCCCCTGCTGAAAGTCATCCGATAACACAACTCCGCCAGTCGCGGCATTGAGCGTGTATTCGCCCAGTATCGTAGCGTTTTCATTCGTCGCTTTATTGCCGGTTTGATTACTGGCCTGACTATTGGTCAGTGAGCTAATCGCAGATGCCGATAGGCCGTACGCCTGCAGCCGGGCATTGGCTGCGTTGAAATTGGTTTGGGCACTAATAAAGCGCTTTGCGCCGACCGCTTTTTGTCCCAAGCGCTGTACACGCCGCCACTCAGCAGCATTGACTTGGTAATTTGCTTGTGCGGTAGCCACCGTTTCGCTAAACAACGTGACCAATCGCTGGTCCTGCACCACGTGGTCGCCCAAAGCGACATGACGGCGTAATACGACTGAATCGACACGGGGTGAAACCAGGTAACTGGTGTAGCCATTTGCAACGATTTCCCCAGGGGTGTATATCTGATAGTCCATAGTACGAGGGTGCAGTGTTTCAACGTTGATACCCGCCATACTCATTTGAGTTTCACCGAGGGTAATACCTTCTTCGTGGGTCTCCTCGGATATTTCATTTAGATCGTTATTCTGGTCATCCCTGCCTTCGTGGCCACTGCTTTGATCGTCTTTGTGACCTCCCTCATGCTCATCATTATCTAAAGACTTCTCACCTGAGCCCTCGTTATCATGGCCATTATTTTCATGGGATGGATTTTCATGGAATGGATTTTCATGGGATGGATTTTCAGTAGCGAGGCCCGAGACCCCGACTGCCCAGGAACTTTGGGCAAAGCTTAACGCAAGTAAAATGACGAGTGTGGATGTTGTAGTTTTTTTCAGTTTCATGTTCTTTTCCTCAAATTTTTTACTGAGACAACTGGATTAAAGCGGCGTTAATCGAGCCGGTTTGTAGTAGCCAGTCAACTCGTGCGGCCTGGAACTGCTGCCGCAGCTCAATACCAGCAAGCAATCCTTGGTTACGCTGTTGTGAGGCCAGCAAGTATTGCGTTGTACTCATATCGTTATTGCGCCATTGCTTGTCAAGCAGCTGTAGACTGCGTTCACCTCGCCCTGCCATGATATTTTCCCAACGTCGATATTGCTGTTGATAGGCAAGTAGCGTATCTCCGGCCGCCTCGATAGCGGCTTGCTGCTTACGACGCACCGCATAGAATGTTGCTTCGGCGGCGAGCGCTTTCGCATTGGCAGCCCGAACAACAGCGCTGTAGTTATTTCGAATATTCAGAGGAATTGAAAAGGTCAGTGCCACCACATCCTCTTGACCACTTTGACCGGCATTAATACCAAGGCGCGGGTCGGCCTTCGATTCACGGCGCGCCAATACGCTGCCTTGCTGTAATTCCGACCATCGGGCTTTCGAACCCACCACAGCAGGATGTGAATCAAGCCATAGCTCATCGTCCCCAGTGTCTACTACTGTCCATAGCGATTCTGGAATCAATGCTGTACTGGCGAACTGCTCGACCGACCAGTTCGCCAGTAGCTCTCGCAGCTGGGCTTCGGCTTTTTTAAAATCGGCCATGGCTACAGCAGTTGCATTGAGCTGCTCTGAGAGCGATAGGTAGGTTAGCTCGGTGTCGATCAAACCAAGATCACCGGTTTGCTGACGCTGGCCAATAATGACCAATAAACTGTCGAGCTGGCTTTCCTGCTGCCGGGCCAACGTAGCTCGATCTTTAGTGGCCTGCCAGCGGATCAACGCCCGCAAAACCTCTGCTGTTTTCAATTGCACAGTTTGTTGGTAAGACTGTTTTGCAGCCAATCTGGAAAAGCTGGCCTGGCGTTTGCGTACATCACGTTTATCCCACCAGTCAACAGATTGACTGATGCCGAGCCGATAATTATCGTACTTGCCTTCGCGTTCAATTTCGGTCTCTAACTCGGGATTATAGATCGCCTGTTCACGCCCCTTGGCAGTATGTAGTGAAGCCTGTAACGCTTGTTTAGCGGCCGCAACATTGGGGTGCTCGTTAACCTGGCCGACAATCCATCGGGCCCAGTTTGATTCAGCGGGCGTGGCCACACTCGCAGCTGAATACATAGTTGTTACAAAAAATAGCGTTACAAAATTTATGACATTGATGCATGTTCTAATGACATATCGATCAATCGAATTTCCGCGCATCGGCGGTTGCTTAGAGAGCAAAAACATTTCCCGTTCCTTAATCCACGTAAACACAGTGATGGCACTAACGGCACATCACGGATGTGGCTGTTAATCAATAACAACCAACACAAAGAAAAACTGCGTTATTACGAATTAGGCAATAGGAGGGCGAAACTTAGGGGAAATATCGAGGGTTTGATAGTGATTGATGCGTTTAGTGACTAAACCGTCTGCTGTAAGGTCGGACAGCTCATGCCTGATGCAGGCAACAGAACCTTGCGCACTACCATGACACTGACAGCAGTGCTGACAATCTACCTGGGTGCTATCTGACAGTTTGCCCGGTGCGGAGTCATCCAGTAGGGTTTGACCTGTGCTGATTTCAAGGGCTTGCTCGAGACCTTGCTGCTGATGCTCATGATCGTAGCTTTTATGTTCGACGTCAACCTGATGGTTCTCCTGGCTACTTGCAGACACGACTACCGATTGCAGGACAATCAGTGTGATCAGTAAGTAGGAAAGGACGCGCCGCAAAATGATAGTGAAGTACTCGTTAGTGATTGTCGTTGTAGAACAGCTTTCAACTAGCAACGCATAACGACGTCGCCCATAGCACCCAAGTCTTCGTATTCATCAATAGCAAGACTGGCAGCTAACGTAGACTATCATATTACGAAAAAGTTTGATAGTTCGAGAAGTATTCAGCGCATTATTACCGTGCTCACAGTGAAACATTTGGCAAGCACAATTTCTCTCAAAAATTCTCCCCCAATGAGCAATCGCGGTAGCCATCATGATAGGGGATAAATTGCAGCTTCGTTGAAAATCATACGCAACGTGCGTGAGTATTGTGCCGGCACACAATATAGAATCATTGCCTGTGAACAAGAAATTTTACCCTATACGGGTACTTTAACTCAACACAACAAATCACACCCACTAACTCAGATAATCTACTTCGTTTGTCAATCAGAAAAATCAACAACTCGACCTTAGTGAAAACGCGCTCATACATTAATAATGTCCGCAATGTAGAACTATCATCGCCTAGCTAATTGGGTTAGTGCTTATTGTCAACTGTAGTCAAACGGAAGAAACTGACAACATCCTTCAAATTAGCCGATTGGGCCTGCATTTCTTCCGCAGTAGCAGCCAGCTCTTCGGAGCTGGCGGCGTTTTGTTGAGTGACTTTATCTAACTGCTGCATGGCGTTGTTGATTTGGCCGACACCACTCGTTTGCTCTTCTGATGCGGCGCTGATTTCCTGTACCAATTCCGCGGTACGAGTAATATCAGGCACCATTTTTTCCAATAGATGGCCTGCTTGTTTGGCGACTTTAACGCTATCACCCGTAAGTGAGCTGATTTCAGAAGCGGCGATTTGACTTCGTTCGGCGAGCTTTCTCACTTCTGATGCGACTACCGCAAACCCCTTACCGTGCTCTCCGGCGCGCGCCGCTTCGATAGCTGCATTGAGAGCCAACATATTAGTTTGATAAGCGATGTCTTCGATAATGGTGATCTTCTCAGCAATTTGGGTCATGGCTTCGACGGTACTGATAACTGCCCCGCCGCCGTCTGCTGCCGCCGTAGCAGATTCCCGGGCTATTTTGTCGGTGGTCTGAGCATTTTCACTATTAAGCCCTATTGAAGCGCCCATTTCTTCTATCGAGGCGCCAGTTTGCTCCACACTTGCCGCTTGCTCGCTGGCTGCCTGGCTTAAAGAGCTGGCGGTATCACTTACCTGGGCTGCCGCGGAATATATTTGGTCGGAGTTTCCCTGGATTTGTTGTACCACATCGATAAGCTTCTGGCTCATTGAATACATGGCTCCCAACAGCTGGCCGGTCTCGTCATTACTGGTCACCAGTATGCTAGACGTAAGGTCACCCTCGGCCAGTGAATTCGATATATCCACCGCTTGCGCCAATGCCTTGGTGATTGAGTTAGCAACCAAGATAATAATAAATATTGCAACAGCAATACTTATTAACGATAAAATCAACGAGTAGGTCCAGGCCTCTGCCTTTTGCTCGGCCAAGGTTTTGTTGAGCGCGATTAAAGGCGCGATGGCTTTTTCGGTGGGAATTGAAATCGTAATCGTCCAGGGTTTACTCAACGCGCCAATTTTGAATGGCACGACCGTTATCATTCGACTATCAGTTTCAATAAACGCGGCCCTGTTGTTTTTGATCGCGCTAAGCATTTCGGGACTGTGTCCAGCCAACACTGTGCCGGCCCCCTTGCCCATTGATTTTTGGTCACTGCTATGTCCCGATACTATACCCACATGACTGGCGATCACCACTTCGCTATCCCCCTCGTAAAGGGATTGACTCACTTGTTCCGCTAGTTGCTGAATGAATGATATGGGCAGGTCGACCCCGGAAATGCCGATAAATTCACCATCTTCTAGAATTGGAGTTACTAAACTGGTGATCAAAATTTCTTTGTCACCTACAGGATAAAGGTAGGGGTCAATTAAGCAGTCTTGTTTAGTTTCCTTGGGGCAGAGATAATATTCTCCGGCCCTAATGCCGTTGGCGTCTTTTGTTTGGTCTTGCATCCCCACCAGCGGCTCCATGTTGTATTCTGATTGCGGGGTTCGGTACACGTAGGGAACAAAGAGACCTTGCTCATCTTCGCCCGGAACCGGGCTTGTCGAACCTGTGGCTTTGTCGAGCACGCCGGCTTCAAAAGCGGTGTAAGTCCCTAAAAAAAGCGGTTCGTTGGCGAGCACACTTGCCAGCAATTTTATATATCGGGCCCGCAACTGTTTTGCTGATAATTTGAGATCTTTCGTTTCCTGACGTAAGGCCTTAATGGCGGCGCCGCTGCTGCGAGCACTGATCATCGCCCGATTGATCTGGCCGGACACTTTTTCACCCTCGTTACTGCCTGTTCGGAGTAAACGTTCCTTCAACTCGCTGTAGAGCATTTCCTTGGTGACTTGCTGGACCTGATCTTGAGTACTGTTAAAGAGGTTGGTATTGAGAACCTGGGAGAGCCCCATTGCGATAACTAACGTAATACTGGAAGCCAGCATTATTTTCCAACGGATAGTCATATTAAGCTTTCCTTTCCAGTATGAGAGTCGCAGTAAGATCTTTTATCAGCAAGCCGACCTGCAAAAGTATAGCTAATCTTAACTGAATTACCATTAGCACCACAATCGATTGCACAACGTATCAAACACAGAGTTCCTGCGGTTTGTTGCGGATCAAATATGCGCGCCACAGATCGGAAAACCTCTGCTCTACCCACTTAAAGAATGCATTCCCTCGGTCGATGGCCGCCATTACAAAGGGTAAAATCTGCCCTTCTATTCAGAAGTCACCTACAAACCTTTGAAATGTCAATTTTTGAAAACATCAACAAAGAAGCGAACGAGACATTTGACAGCAACAATATAAATTAAGTAATTGTGTTATATGGCACGGCAATAGCTGTTGGCCTGGAGCGGGCCTATGACAGAAGAAATCGAAACAACAAATACCATTTATAGTGAAGGTATTATATTGCGGGGGGGGGAATGCGTTTTACTCAGTAAAGCGGAACAACCTGGACTGAAGCGGTAAAAAATAATCGTTCATTATTCACCCACGACGTATTCATATATGGCGAGTAGTAGATCAATAAAGAGGTGAGATACATTGTTCGACGGACGCGGCGCGCCCGCCCCTCTTTCTATGCAGTCCGAATGTTCGCATTCAACCTGAAAAGATTTGTCGGATCGTATTTCTGTTTGATGCTCAACAGTCTTGGAAAGTTATCGCGGTACGTTCCATTAACTAGTTCCTGAGATTGGCCGAAATCGTCATTGACGTAGAATCCTCTCGAAAAAGGCTGCACATTGGCCCAGTGTGATTTAATGTATTTGATGTGTTTCTCGCGGTCACTCTCTGACTTCCAACTAACAAACGACATCAAATTAAAACCTGCATCGCGGTGTGCAAAAGCAGTGTCCGCGTTGGCGACACGGCCAATGGCACCACCTAATTGCCCCACGCTAAAACGGGTGGCGCGATCGGGATGGGTTTCGAAATTGTCGACCACAGTATTTATAATGTTGTTTGTAAGCGTATTAACAAACCCTGACTTCATGTAACCAGTGAATGCTCGAGTGTCGCTGTTGTCGCCAGATCGTTGCACTGCGACGTAGTCCATTGTAGTAATTCGTTCAAACGAGACAGTACCGGCTTTTCGCAGCGGCTCGATGTATTTATCCGCTTTGGCGGGGTCGCCACTCCATACAAAACTGATGCCAGCGATAGGCTCGCGCCCCAAGCGCCCTCCGACGCTGGCACTGATATTCATTTCGTCGGGTATTTTCTCCGAGTACTGAGCAAAGAATTCGAGTATTTGTTTGGCTTCGGATAATGGGTATCCGATAAAGCCGGTAACAACATCGCGCTGCATTTCATGCAATTGGAACAAAAAGGACGTCACAACACCGAAGTTACCGCCACCACCGCGCAACGCCCAGTAGAGATCTGGATCATTGTTCGCGCTGACTCGACGCAGCTTGCCGTCAGGGGTTATCACGTCCATTTCAAGAACATTGTCGATAGTCATGCCGAAGCGTCGACCGAGCCGACCAAATCCACCCCCGAGCGTGAGGCCACCGACACCGGTGTGCGATACCGAACCGGCCGTTGTTACCAGCCCGTGAGACATCGCCTCGTGGTCTAGCTCGCCCAACAGACTGCCACCGGCAACGCGAGCTGTTTTTGCGGTTCTGTCAACCCGTACATGTCGTAGCTGCGACAAATCTATCTGTAAGCCTTTGTCACAACTCGATTTCCCCGATGCGCTGTGACCCCCGCACTTCACCGCGAGCAGTAGCGAGTTGTCCCTAGCAAAATCAACGGCGTTTTGTACGTCCGCAGAACCTGTCGGCTGCACAATCAGTGCCGGATGCTTGTCGTATTTCTCCTGCAGCAACCAGCGGGCTTTGTCGTATGCTGGGCTCCCGGGTAACAATAACCTACCGTTCAGACTATCGCTCAACTCCTGCACAGCGGCTTTTTGCAGGGTGATTTCAGCCCCATCGCTAGTAACTGCATCGATATTGGAAGGGATGGAGGTTGGCACATGCACTAGTGAGGCCGCGAGCGCCTGCATGCTTGGAAATGAGGCCGCTACAGCGGCAGACAGAGACGAGCGAATGAAGTTGCGGCGATTCATAACTATTTCCCCTGCGTAAAAGCAGCATAGATACTATGTTTTATTGAATTTTGAGTCAACATACCCTAGGGCAGATTAGCTTGCCAAAGAAGTAGATTTTTGCACCAGTCGCTTGCCGAAAAAAAAACCCTATTCGCTGACACCGACTAGTCACTAGCACATAGTGACTGATCTCAAAACGTTAGAAACCCCGCCGAATTCACAAACGAAACTAACTACTCAAGACGGCCACCTAACTCAACGCTAGTAACAGCCGACAATTGCCCTACATGGGGGCTTTGAGTAAATCCTCAACAGCGTACAAAACCCCGTTTTTTATCCTGCTTGAAACAGCCACGGTATTGGATATATTCTCTACCGGGTCAGCGTCGAGTATTACCAGGTCAGCTAGTTTTCCCGCCGCAATCGTTCCGAGGTCATCATCGATGACGATGGCTTCTGCCGCCCATAACGTGGAGAATCTCAATGTTTCAAGCGGCGTGAATCCAGACTGGACCAAAAGATTTATTTCAATATGAAGGCCAAAGCCAAAGGGGAATAAAGGTGCATCGGCTCCCGTGGTAATTCTACCTCCTCCCCGCAACACTCCGTAGACTGTCTCACCCATTGATTGCCTATACTGCTTAGAGGCAGGTGACGAGAACAT
>Ga0105355_10005772_pt1 | contig 10399 bp, 10 predicted proteins | sample GOMGulsemesocosm_2_FD_83508 | JGI IMG/M metagenome (GOLD analysis project Ga0105355, IMG submission 83508) | Methane-oxidizing microbial communities from mesocosms in the Gulf of Mexico - GOM9C Gulf of Mexico | ecosystem: Environmental > Aquatic > Marine > Cold seeps | place: Gulf of Mexico...
CAATTTCATCATAAGAATCTTCGATTTCTGTTCGTCTAGGATTATTATGTTTTTCTCTTACTTCTACTAGTTCTTCTTTGATAATCTCATTTAACTTATCTTCAGATTTTAAGATTGATTCTAATTCAGCAATAATTGCTAAAAGTTCTTGATATTCTGCTTCTAACTTATCTCTTTGAAGACCAGTTAATCTTCCTAATCTCATATCTAAAATAGCTTGAGATTGAATAGCAGTTAAAGCGAATCTTTCTTGAAGTTTTTCTCTTGCATCTGCATCATTTGCCGAGCTTTTTACAATTTGAACAACTTCATCAATATTATCTAAGGCAATTTTTAAACCTTCTAAAATATGCGCTCTTGCTTTGGCTTTTTCTAAATCAAAAATAGTTCTTCTAATAATTACTGTTTTTCTGTGAGATAAGAATACTGATAAAACTTCTGGTAATTTAAATACTTTTGGCTCTTTATTTAAAACAGCCAACATAATAATTCCAAAAGTAGTTTCTAAAGGTGTTGACTTGTAAAGATTGTTCATTAAAATTTCTGCCATAGCATCTTTTTTAAGTTCAATTACAACTCGAATACCTTCTCTATCTGATTCATCTCTTACTTCTGAAATTCCTTCAATTACTTTGTCTTTTGCAAGATTAGCAATTTGCTCAATCAGTCTTGATTTATTAACTTGATAAGGAAGTTCATCAATTACAATAACTTCTTTTCTACCTTTTGTTTCAATGTGATGTTTTGCTCTTATTTTTACACGACCTCGTCCTGTATTATAAGCATCAATAATTCCACGACGACCGAAAATAGTTCCACCAGTAGGAAAATCAGGACCTTTAATAAATTCCATTAACTCATCAGCAGTCGCTTCTGGATTATCAATAGTATGTAAAATAGCATCTAATAATTCACCTAAATTATGTGGTGGTATTTTTGTAGCCATTCCAACTGCAATACCTTCAGAACCATTCATTAATAAAGTAGGAACTCGTGTAGGTAAAACAGTAGGTTCTTTTAACGTATCGTCATAATTAGGAATAAAGTTAACTGTATCTTTATCTAAATCTCTTAAGATATCTTCAGCAATTTTGGTAAACCGTGACTCTGTATATCTCATTGCTGCTGCATTATCTCCATCAACTGAACCAAAGTTTCCTTGTCCATCAATCAAAGGAGCTCTCATTGAGAAATCTTGTGCTAGTCTAACCAATGCATCATACACTGAAGTATCACCATGTGGATGGTACTTACCAATTACATCTCCAACAATTCTTGCTGATTTTTTATACGGTGCTCGTGCTGTCATATTTAAATCATGCATAGCATACAGAATTCTTCTGTGAACAGGTTTTAAACCATCTCGTGCATCAGGAAGTGCACGTCCGATAATAACACTCATCGAATAATCTAAATACGAAGCTTTTACCGAATCTTCAATATTTATATCTATAATATCTTGACTATCAAAAAGATTTTCCATTAAATAATGCCTTTTGTCTAAATTGTGATTATTTTAGCAAAATAGTGCTTAGTACTAGGTGTAATAGGCTTGTTTATTCATCAATAACTAAGGATTCTAAAGCTTATTTCTTGGAAGTAATAATAAAATGATTTTTCTTGAAAGAAAAAAGAAGAAAGCTCTTCTTTTTTTTAGATATCTTATGTCTTAATTTACTTTTTTATACGATAAAATCATAGAAAAAATTTCATCTTTTAACTTAAGTTTTTCTTTTTTTAGATTCTCTATTTTAAACTGATCTGCAAGTGCTTTTACCAGTTCCATTATTTCTTCATCTAAGGCATTGTGTTTATTGAATATCTTCAAAAAATACTTATCTTCATTTTTCATAATACTAACGACTTCTCTGTGTTCATGAAACATAATTAATCCTTTATTATTAATTATATCCATCCTAAACTTAGAAAATAAAGATATAAAAATCTTTAATTAATAAAAGAATTATCTCTAAGTTCTATAGTCTGCGTTAATTTCAACATACTTATAACCTAAATCACAGCCATAAGCTGTAAAAGATTCTTTTCCTTGTCCTATGTCACACGTTATTTTATATTTATCTAAAGCAAGAACCTTTGAGGCTTTTTCTTCATTTATCTCATCAAAAAGAATTTCACCACAAGAATAAACTAAAACATCATTGTAATAAATTTTCAATGTTTCTTCTTCACACGTAATTCTTGATGCCCCAATTGTAGACGCAATACGGCCAAAATTTGGATCTTCTCCAAAAAGAGCAGTTTTTACCAATAAAGAGTTTGATAATGCTTTAGCTGCAAGCTGGGCTTCTTCGTAATTAAAAGCATTAAGTACTTCGAAAGCAGCCATCTTTTTAGCCCCTTCTCCATCACTTACCATTAACATCGCCATATCATGCATAACTAAACGTAAAGCTTCTTTAAAAGCTTCTTTATCATATGCATTTGATTTTTTATTACTTAATAATAAAACCGTATCATTTGTTGATGTATCTCCATCAACAGAAATAGCATTAAACGTAGTAAGACTTGCCTCGATTAATGCTTCTTTCATATGCTCTTTAGGAACAGCTGCATCCGTACAAATAAAACACAACATCGTTGCAAGATTTGGATTAATCATTCCTGCACCTTTTGCAACTGCCCCAATTTTAAAGGAAGTTCCGTCTTCAAGTTTCACTTCATACATACAGTTTTTTGCATAAGCATCTGTAGTCATAATGGCTTCACTTAAATTTTTTGCATTTTTATGTTTAAAATCAAAAGCATTTGCTGCTTTTATAATTTTATCTTTTGGCAAGCGTGAACCAATTACACCCGTTGAGCTCATTATTGGATTTATTAAATCATGGTTTAAAGAAGAAAAAATATCATTGATATCTTCTATTCCTTTTTGTCCTGTCATTGCATTGGCATTTTTAGCATTAATTAATACAAAATTAGTTTTAAAACCTTTTTCATATAAAGAATAATGTCGTAAAGGTGCTGCTTGAAATTTATTATTAGTAAAAACAGCTTCAACTTCACATAAGCTATCAGAATAAATAAAACCCATATCATAAGCATTATCTTTTTTTAAACCAGCGTGAATACCATCAAAATAAAAACCATCAATTTGGTCCATGTATCCTTTTATAGGGAAAATACTAAACATCTACGAACATTCCTTTGGTTTATTTATATCATTTATTAAATGTTTTGCTTTCGCAATAGCTTTTTGGCTACCAACTAATAAAAGTTTACAATTTGCTTTGATAATAACATTACCCTTTGGCATTTGAATAAACTTTCCTTTAGCTTCAGTAATTCCAATAACAGAAACCTTCATTCTATCTCGTAAGTGAACATCTCTTAATTCATTGCTTACTAACCAAGAATTTTCATTTACAATCACTTCTTCCATATCAATAGGAGTATCTGGTTTGTATAAAAACTCATCCAGTACATTTTCCATATCAGGCCGTATAGCCATAGCAGAAACTCTTTTTGCCATTAAAGAAGGAGGCGCAACTACTTTGTCTGCCCCTAATTTAATCAGTCTAACTTTATCGTTTTGTGTTTCAGCATTTGAAATAATTAATAAAGGACTTCGTCCTAATTCTTTTTCATATAAACGCACAGAAGCAATAAGAGTAATATTATCTGAAATATTTTTTGATAAAGAAATAGCACCTTTTGCCGAGCTTAAGTGTGATTTTAAAAATGCAGATTCTTGATAAGGTTCATCTTGTATAAAATAAGGATATTTATTCTCTTTTGCAATTTGTTCCATATCTTCTCTTGGATCTACTACAACAAAAGGAATATGATTTATTCTAAATTGTTTAGCTAATTGTGAGGTATACTCATTGTGGTAAAAAATCACGAAGTGACGTCTAAGGCGTGCTATTTTATAAAGCATGTTTCGCTCCTTGTATAAATCAAATAATCGACCTTTAATAACAGAATCAATTAAAATCGCAGTAGAAAGTGTAAAAATTGCAAACCCAAAAATAATAAGTGTAATCGTAAATATTCTTCCGGCAGCAGAAATTGGAGCTATTTCTCCAAAACCAACGGTAGTAAAAGTAATTCCTGTTTGGTATATTGCATCTAATATTTCAAAATCATCAATTATGATGTAACCTAAGGTTCCAACCATCATTATAATTTGAACAAGTACTAGGGGTAATCGAAAGGGTTTTAGTTGTGAGTAAATTAATGGGCTTAAATCGTATTCTGGTTTAGCAGATCTGATTTCCCAGCGTAGGGCTTTTTTTAGTTTGAGAAAAAATCTCATAGAGGCACTCTAAGCGCTTCTATGAATTCTTTTTAAGAGTTCTTAACTCTTTAGCAGAAATTTTGATTTTTCTTGAAGTACCATCTTCTAAAGTAACTCTTACAGTTCTTAAGTTAGGTAAAAATCTTCTTTTTGTTCTGTTTTTCGCGTGACTTACGTTGTTTCCAGCCATAGGCCCTTTTCCAGATATTGCACATCTTCTTGACATAATAATTCCTTAAATCTAATATATTCGCGTATTGTACCTTAGTTATCTTAAGTTTTAGTTAAATCTAGCCTTATGAAGCAACTTAAGCATTTATTTTTGAAAAACAACAGTTTTTAACTTTTTCTAACTGTTTTACTTCCAAAAATTCTTTTGCTACTTCGTAATTTTGATTTTGAATAAAAGACAATTCTTGATCATTATTTAATATTGCATCCATTTTAAAAACAGTTGCAGCATCTTTGGCATTTGAAAGGCTAGAAAAGATATCTAGTATTTCGCAAGTGCTTGAGATGCTACAAACAAATACCGCACATTTGTGATACATAGCTTTTAATACACTTCTTGAAAATACGCTTAGTGTTGTTGGTAATAAAAAGATATCACAGGCCGCATATAATAAAGACATGTTTTTATAATCTTCTAGGAATAATATATTTTCTATATTTTGTTTTTTTCTGCTTAAACTTTTTAATATTCTTATTTCTTCACCTGAGCCTGCAATAATTATTTGTAAGTCTTTTGCTTTTAAGGAGGCAGTAATATCTATAAAATCTTTCGCACCATTCTTTTTGAAGTTTTTCGCTGTAAATAATATTATTTTTGAGGTAAAAGAAAAATCATATTGTTTTGCTAATGTTCTTTTACATGCAACACTATCCAAGATACTTTCATTTATACTTGGATAAATAATATCTATTTTTTTTTCATCAAATGTAGGCAAGTGCTTTAATAGTTCGTTTTTTAAATACAAAGAAGAAACAATAAGCTGCTTTGAAGCTTTGATTTTTTCTATACTTGTTTTATCAAAAATCCCATAATGAAAATAAATATCGCATATGTTTTTTTCTTTCCTAAGTAATTTATTGAAAAAACCTTTGACTTTAATTTTTTCAATATTATCATCTTCTAATAAATTCTTAATTAATGATGTTTCATTTTTATAATCAATATAAATCACTATTTGTCTTTATGAAAAGCATATATTGGGCTTTGGGATATTTTAACATCCTCTTTTATTTCTTTTCCAAACTTATCATATACCAGTCCAAGTTCTTCAATATCGATATTCCTATTGCTTGAAGACCAAATAATATCAAAACTTTTTTTATCTTTTTTGCAGGTTAAAACATGTAAATCTTTTGAAACACTGTAGTTAACAACACTTGCATCTTGTACAAAATGAAGCATGGTTTTATAAGCATCAAAAGCTATACGTTTTTTTAAACCTTCTCTATTATCCACTAAGCCATAACCAGGAGCAATTAATTGATGCCAATAAACACTTTGTGCTTTTTTACTTCCTAATGCTAGAAAATAGTACCTAAGCATGTAATTTGTATACTCTTCAATATTCACACATTCTTTTTCACTAGTAGGAGCATAAGGTGCCGTATTTGATATAGGCCAATTTGTTTCCGTAAGAAGAATTTCTGAAGATGATCGTAGACTTAATTTTCCTAAAGCATGTAAAAAAGCAATCTTTTTACTCGTATCAAAAATTCCCATTTGAGTATTTTCAGGTTTCCCTCGTCTATCTACATATAACAAAGCGCCTAATTTATCATATTTAACTTCATGTTTGTTAAATAAAGCCCGTATTGTAAAATGAAATTCAAAATCAATAACGCAAGGGCCAACTAAAGAATATTCCTTAAAACTTTCATCTCTAATATTTTGCGCTATTTTATAAAACTCTAAATACTCTCCTACAGAAAAGAATCCCCACTTAGATCTATTAATTGCATTTCCAATTTGAAAAGAAGACACTAATCCTTTAAAAGCAGAAAAAATCAAAGTCATATCTTTTCTTAAGAGTACTTTGTCTTCAATATGTTCTCTGTCTTGCAAAATTGTTAATAAGATATTTTTGTTTTCAAATTTTTTCACAAAAGTCACATATTCATCTAAGCGTTGTATTTCACATAAAGGCATACGTATTTGAAGATTTTTGCAGTTCAATTCTTCTACTAAGGCAATTTGTTCTTCGCCTTTATCTAAATTAACACATAAGGCAAAAAAATTAGGAAATGTTTTCTGTGAGCTTTTAAAAACAAAGGAAAAAAATAAAGCCAAAGGAAAAACAATTAGATTATAAAAAAATAATGGAATATAATCCTTTGCATTCTTTTTTCGCATGCTTGTTTTATATTTTTTATCACGTAAGGGATAAGGTTGATCCGAGTGTTTATCCCAAGGGAACTTTTCATTAATATTATTCATCGTATCCTAACATTTTAAGTACATCCTGTGCTTTTATTTCTTTCATACAATTGTGATGTTCAAGAGGGCAAACTCTTTTCATACAGGGAGCACAATCTAAGTTCTTTGTAATAATTTGTCCATTTAAATTATGCCATTGATTTGTTTCTGTAAACTTTGTAGGTCCAAAAATAGTAATTGTTTTTATCTTATAAGCAGCTGCAATATGCATAGGACCTGAATCATTGGTAATAAATAAATCCAAACCTGCTACTTTTGAGATAAGAGAATCAATAGATGTTTTTCCAGCAAGATTAACATAGTTAGTTATATCATTTTCATCTAAAATTCTAGCAATATCACCAGCAATTTCTGTCTCCCCAGGGCCTCCAAAAATCACAATATCAAAGTCTTTTGATAAAACAATAGCAAGCTTAGCAAATTCTTCTGGATACCAACGTTTAGCAGAGCCATAAGTAGCGCCAGGGTTAAGACCTAAAGTTTTATTAGCATATGTAAACCTATCTTGATAAAGTTTTAAATCACCTGTTTCATAAGATGCTTGCATACTTTGATTAATAAAATCGTTATATCTAATGGCTTGGTGAATTTCATCTTTACTTAGGCGTTTATAGGAATATTTTTTAGAAGCTTTTAAAAAAAACAACATAAACTTAGAACTAAACGTACGCCTAAAAGAAAAGGCCAAATCAAATGAAGGCAAAGCCCTTGCTAATTTAATTAAATTTAGATATCTGTTGCCTTCTTTTTTACTGGTATCAAGAATAACTTCTTTGACATTAGAATGTACTTTTAAAGCAGTAGTAGATACAAAAGAACCAAAGAGTGTCAATTCTGCTTTTGGGTACTTCTTAATTATATTTTCAATTGCAGGAGTTGTCATAATGGCATCTCCTAACCAAGTAGGTATTTCAATAAATATTTTCATCTTAGAATCTTCTTTTAATTAACATTTGATTTTATGAAAGTAAACTTTTTAAGGTATTTTCAATTTTTAAATAGTCTTCATCAGTATACTCTTTTGAAAGCATGAAATTATTTTGTTGTTTTTCTTCACTTATAGTAGCCCATCGTTTTGAGCTTGCAAATAAGGAAGATCCAAAAAAAGAAAGTGTTTTAGTATTTACAGCACCTGCTAAATGCATGGGCCCAGTAGAAGTAGAAATAAAAACTTCAAAATTTGAAAGAAGTGCACAAAAATCCATTAAGGACAAAGAAGATTGATATAAAATCACATCTGTTTTAATATTAGTACTGATATATTCTACTGCGTCTAAATCATCTGGACCAAAAGTAAATACAATTTTTGTATTTTGCTTTTTTGAAATTGCTTGGGCAAGTTTAATATAATCATCAAAGGATAAATTTCCATCACTACTACCCCCAAAGCCTGGGTGAAATACTATTATTTTTTCTTCATTTTTTATCAAATATTGATTTTTAAATGTATTAAAAACTTCATCTTTTGTTTTTTTATCAATATTAATAAGTGGATAATCATATTTTAACTCTAAGCTAGAATCAAATTTTCTCAACAAATCTAAGTTGTATTCAAATTCTTTTTTTTCAACTTTAGATCTTTTTTGTTTTAATTTTTTATTAAAAAAAATTTGTTGCAGTTTTTTAGCTGGAGCAATTCTTTTTTTAATCCCTGCCTTGAATAATAAATACCCTAAAGAGCTATCAATAAAAGCAGAAATGCTTATATCAATTTTGGCTTTTTTTATATCGCTTAATGTTTTAGCCAAATTGTTAAGATCATACAAAATCACTTCATCAATAAAAGAAATTTCTTTGGCAAATGAATAATTGATTTTAGATACCAATGCAAAAGTTTTTACATCTTTTCTTTGATTTTTCAAAACTTTGAACATAGGTAAAGATACAATAAAATCCCCTATTTTATCATGTCTTGTAATTAAAACATTCATTTTTTCAGCTCTTTATTTTTTTCATACAATTTTAAGTATTTGTAGAAATTGGTTGCCATATGAGAAAAAGCAATAAGTAGTCCTGAATAACCATCTAAAAAGCCTCTCTTGAAAAAATATGTTTTAATAAAAGAATAGATGCCATTAAACAATGCTTTGAGAGGTGATGACTTTTTTCTTCCAGCATTATCATTTGCAAAAAGCGTTGAGTATCTATCAACTTTTATTATGAACTCACTTATACTGCTGTAACTATAATGTTCAATATTTCCTTTTAATTCCTCTGTATTAAAATTTTCATCTATAATATTTTCATGCACTTGATTCTCATTAAATGATGTTTTACTTTTATTGTACAATCGCTTGATTTTTTGATTATTCCATCCAGAGTATTTAATTTGAATATTTTTATAAAATGCTAAAAAATTTAAAATATATACCGTACTATCATTAAGCTTTTTAGTTTTCAAGGTATTGATTAATTCAAGATCAACAACTTCATCACTATCTACAATCAAAATCCATTCATTTTTTGCATATGAAGCTGCTTTATTTTTTGTAGGCCCAAAACCCAAAAAACTACCTTCAATCAAAGTGATATTAGAAAATTCTTTTACTATATCTTGAGTTCCATCATCTGAGCCATTATCATATACAATGACATCATTAAAAGCACTAAGACTTTCAAGTGTTTTCTTAATTGTATTTACTGCATTCTTAACTATAATTACTGCTGAAATATTCATTTTTTTCCTAAAACGATTTTATAAATGCTTTACATTTATACATTAACATATTTTTTATACTAAAGATATCTTTTTCATCTATTAACTCATCCCCATCAATACGGTAAATAATTTTCTTTATACCAGAGAAATCTTTTTGTATTGCATTTCCAATTCTAAAAACATAAGGATAATACTTTAGTGTTTCTTTTGCAATTTCCTCATTAAATTTTCCAAAAGGAAAAATAAAGGAATCAACCTTAATATTCAATTTATCTTCTAAAAGTTGTTTCGATAAAAGTAGCTCTTCGTTTAAATTCACATTTTCATCTAATAAGTTATTATGAGTATGAGAATGGGAAGCCATTTTAACCAATCCGCTTTTTTGCATTTCTTCTAATTCTTTATACGTACAAAAAGTTGCATTTTTGTACTGTAAAAATAAATCATTGTGCTCGTAATTTAAACGCTTTTCTTTTTCTTCTTCTGTATCATCTAATATATATTTTGTAGGAACACCCAACAAAGCCTTTAATTTATATTTCTTCAGCAAGGGGAATACATAATAATAAAAATCTGCATAAGCATCATCAAAAGTCAAACAAATGCTATTTTTTTGAATAGTACTTTGTGGAAAAGTACTTTTATAATTCTCTGAGATATACTTTAGATGCGTATCAAAGACTTCTAGTTTATTGCTGCACCTGTCACTATTAATATGGTGATACATAATACTAATCAACACTTCTAACCTTTATATCTCTTATTTATTTTGGATTATAGCTTATTATTGCTAATTTTTAGTTATAAAAAACACTAAGACTTGGTAATTTACCTTATCTTAATGTGTTTTAAATATAATTTTATTCAATAAGAAAAAAAGGATTTAAAGTGGAAAAAAAGATAATGCAGTTTTGTTTATCCCCTAATTTAGGTGGACTAGAACTCTATTTTTATAGACTCTCTAAATACTTAAATTCAAAAACAAAAATTACAATGATAGTTAACAAAAAAAGTGATATTATTAATAAATTAAGGA
>Ga0105355_10005773_pt1 | contig 10397 bp, 9 predicted proteins | sample GOMGulsemesocosm_2_FD_83508 | JGI IMG/M metagenome (GOLD analysis project Ga0105355, IMG submission 83508) | Methane-oxidizing microbial communities from mesocosms in the Gulf of Mexico - GOM9C Gulf of Mexico | ecosystem: Environmental > Aquatic > Marine > Cold seeps | place: Gulf of Mexico...
TGAAGCAACCAAACCAAACGGTAAAATAATACAATAAAGATATGCGGTACGCTGTACGAGTAATCGATATGCAAATGGTAATGGCGTATTAGAAATGCGTTCGCATGCAGCTTGCACCGATGCCATAGACGTAATGTGTTCATCAATACTTTGAACTAAAAAATCAGACAGTAGTTTTTTATTTCTGCACGTTCCTAATTTTAATCCCATCAGACGTAATATAGCATCAGGTACATTTCGTGATTTTTTCAAGAATACTACATCTTCTATCTCAAGAAATTTTTCAATATCATTCCACGGTTCAGTCTGACGAAGGTGATGCCTGAGAGCATGATTAAAAGCAATCGTAAGATTAATTAATCTTTTCTGCATTAACTCCCCGCCTTCTTTATGCCCATCTATAAATGAATATACCTGCCTACCAATACTTCGTGAATTTACAATTAACTGACCCCATTGCTTTCTCGCTTCCCACCAGCGCTCATAACAAGCGTTATTTCTGAAACCTAAAAATAAAGATAATGCGATTCCTAATAAGGTAAATGGTGCCACTGTATATGTAGGCAAGATAATAGGATACTTATAATGCACGAAAGCAACCGCAGTACTGAGTAATGTTATAAACAGTATCTGTGGAAAAATCAGCGGAATGACAGAGCCTTTAAGAATAAAGAAAAGTTTAAATACACTTGGCTTATCACGAACAATCATAATGAACTCACTACGATATATATTTTTGAACTGATAATATCTGTCACACAGTATGCACTAAGCATGTTGAACCTCTTATAATATGTAAAATGGTTCCAATTATATTTCTTTTACAACAAATGATAATATACCTATTATGTAAGTTATTTTTACTATCTAGTAATAATTAAGAACGTGATTAAAGTAAGTACCATCATCAAACATAGCACTTAAAGTTATATATTGAATATTAAACCGAAATATCCCTGCTTGTTTTTCACTCAACAATTATCGCTAGCAACTTTACGACCCCTTCTAAATAGCAAAATAATCATCAAATATTGTTATTTTACACAGTGCCAATCAATAGACGTTTACCGGTAACAAAGTCCTTTACATTAGATAAAACACTTCAGATAGCACAATTTTGGAATTGTGCACTATTATTTTCTCTTTTTTTTAAATTTTTTTACTTCTTTTCCTATCAAATACTTAGAAACTGAAACCAATAACTTACAGTTATAAAATATAATATCGCGCATTGTCGAGGTGTTGTGCTGGTTAAAAAATGACGCTAGTATGCTCACAAATCAAACAACGTCGATATAGGGGGCTCATTTGAAAAAATTATTACTTTGCGTTTTCACGGGTTCATTTTTAGTTGCATGCGGTGGTTCAAGTACTGATGATAATAATCAATCAGGCCAAACAGACCCACTTGATCCTGCGAAAATTCATGACGTTGTACCAAACGTAAATTATAAAAATTCATCAATTATGATTGATCACATCAATTTTGATGGTCGTCAAAATGGCAAATACACCTCTGATATGTTCAATACAGATTTTAATAATGAATGGGGAAGTGTTACAGGTGACGCCAATATTCTTGACCGAAACGGTTCTAAAGAGTTAGCGGTAACTCATCCTAAAGGCCATTATAAAAAGGGCATTTCGGGTGGCAAAGATTTAAACGAATTTAACGAAGTGTATTTCTCATATGAAATTACATTCGGTAAAGATTATGATTTTTCTATGGGCGGAAAAATGCCTGGGTTAGCAGGGCTAAATCCAAACGTAAGTGCGAAACCAGATGGTTGTAAAACAATCGGTGAAGATGAAGGTTTCAGCCTACGTTCAATGTTCCGTGAAGATGGTCGTGCAATTGGTTATTTCTACCACCAAGATAAAACAAAAACCTGTGGTGATGAAATTGACTATCAGCACGAGGGTAAGGATTTTTCGTTTCAACGTGAAAAGACATACCTTATCGAACAATATGTGAAAATGAATGATGCCAACCAAGCGAATGGTATCGTTACTATTTACGTTAACGGCTTTAAAGTACTTGAGCGTAAAAATATGACATTTTCAGAGAATGGTATATATGCAATCAACTATCAATACACCCAACTATGGCACGGTGGCAATAGTAGTGACTGGGCTGTAGATCGCGATTCAACCGCTTACTTTGATAATGTAGCACTAAGTTCTGCACCTCTTAGTTATTCTAAATAAATAGTTATTCTAAATAAACAATCAAATACAAGTTAACTCATGGTCTTGCCATCGCAAGGCCATGATTTTGCATGGATGCTTCTAAGTATTAGCTTCATTTAATCAATAATATAGTGGCGATTTTTAGTCATTATTAAGTAATTAGAGAGACAGATTTGAAAAAATTAACACTTTGTATTTTTACTAGTTTATTTTTGACCGCATGTGGCGGTGGTAGTTCAAGTGATAACACGCAATCAGATCCAGTAACGCCTGAAGAGCCTACAGTTCCAGTAATCCCTGAAGAGCCTGTAACTGATCCAATCCTACCAGAGGAACCTGGAACAGAGCCGGCGCCTATAGTACCTGGTAACATTCATGATGATGTACCAAGTGTTGATTACAGTTCTAAAAATATAATTAATTCTATAGATTTTAATCATCGCCAAAATGGCGGGTATACTGCCGATATGTTCAATACCGACTTTAACAACGAATGGGGTAAAGTTACTGGTAAGGCAAATATTGTCGATAGAAATGGTTCTAAGCAATTAGCAGTCACCCACCCTAAGGGTCACTACAAAAAAGGAATTACCGCAGGTAAGGATTTAAATGAATTTGAAGAGTTATACTTTTCATATCAAATCACATTTGGTAAAGATTATGACTTCTCTATGGGTGGAAAAATGCCTGGATTAGCGGGCCTAAACCCTAATTCAAGTAATAAGCCTGATGGTTGTAGTGCTGTTGGCAAAGATGATGGCTTTAGTTTACGCTCAATGTTCCGTGAAGACGGTCGTGCAATCGGTTACTTCTATCATCAAGATAAGACTAAAACCTGTGGTGATGAAATTGATTATCAGCACGAGGGTAAGAATTTTTCGTTCAAACGTGAAAAGACATACCTTATCGAACAATATGTGAAAATGAATGATGCAAACCAAGCAAACGGTATTGTGACTATTTACGTTAACGGTTATAAAGTACTTGAGCGTAAGAACATGACATTTGGTGAAAACCGTAAATATGCGATTAATTACCAATACTTCCAATTATGGCATGGTGGTAACAGTGATGACTGGGCTGTAGATAGAGATTCAACAGCATATTTTGATAATGTAGTACTTAGTACCGCACCTTTAAGTTATACAAAATAAGTTATACAACTTAATTAAAGCCACATAAGATGATTATGTGGCTTTGTACTTTCTGAATATTAGTACTAACGATTAATCTTCTAAACGGAATACAACGTCAACTTGATCTCGAATGACAATTTGAGCATCTTGATATGTAGACTCAATATTAGGCGATGCGTCCATGGCCATTGCTCGCATTAATATCGGTCTTGGCTGCGCTGTTCGATACGTAATTTTCCAAACGCCTTCGATTTCTTCCTCAAAACCTTTAGCCAATGACTGTGCTTTTTCTTTCGCATTCGAAATAGCGGCCTGACGGGCTAACTCAATAAATTCTGATTCGTTGCTCACTTTCAATTCAATATTATTAATATTGTTGATACCGTCACCAAGCGCACCATCTAAATAAGTATTAAGTTTATCTAAATCTCGAACCGTTACAGTTATATGTCTGTTTGCACGATACCCTATTAAGCTTGGCTCTTGATCTTTCTGATAATTATACTCAGGACGTAGGGATATATTAGAGCTATTAATATCAGTCCTTACAACACCATCACGACTTAGACGCTCATTAAATGAAGCAACCGCACTATCAACAGCTTCCTTGGCTTCTTTTGCTGTTTTACGTATTTCAGAAACTTGAACAGAAAATACTGCCATATCTGGTTGCGTGATTACCTCACCTACCCCAGTTGTTTCTAAATGAGGAAAGCTTACGTCAGCAGCCATTACACCAGCAGAAAGTAATGTGCTAGTACCCACAAATATAGCAAGTAAATGTTTATTCATACCTATCACCTTTAAATATAATTATTTAACTTTATGGTCTGACACTCATTTAGTGTGATTTATCCTTAAAATATTAAATAATGACAATTAAATTTAATGGGTATCCTTATTTTGGATGAGTTTCTCAGCCTCTGACTTCGTCAACGCTTTGTCAAAGTAATATCCCTGCGCATAATCACAGCCTAAAGCTTGTAATAGATTACGTTGCGCTAACGTTTCGACACCTTCTGCGAGTACTTTCACATCTAAAATTTTTCCCAAACCAATAATCTTTCTAGCGAATTCTTTATCTAACTTAGAATCGCATATATCGGCAACGAGTGAACGATCAATCTTCAACGTATCAAGTGAATCCTTCAATGTTCTAATAAGGCTAAGGGATGAATAGCCCGTACCAAAATCATCGATTGCGACAGAAATCCCGAGATCACGAACAGCCCTAACATTATTAATTAAAATGTCCATATAAGTGATAGAGGCAGTTTCGGTGACTTCAATTTCCAGTAAATCCTTTGAGCAACCTGTTGATTCAATAATAGCCTCTAATCGGCTGACAAAGGTTGTCATTTCAAGGGTTTTAAATGATATATTAATCGCTATTTTAGGTGTATATATTCCCGCAGATTGCCAATCCACCACTTGATTACAGACTTTTGTGAAGACCCATAAATCGAACTCAAAATGAAGTCCTATATCTTCTGATATCTTGATGAAAACATCCGGAGCAATGTACCCTAAGTCTTTATGTATCCAGCGAGATAAGGCTTCAAACCCCACCAGCTTATTTGTGGCAAGATCATATTGAGGTTGATAGTGAATTCGAATAAGTGATTTATCGATTGCATTGGGGAACTCATCAATAATAAGTTTACTTGTCACTAAATCTGGGGCCATTGTGAGCGATGAAAAGTAATAATATGAGTCACTATGACGCTCAGCTTCACGCATTGCAGTTTCAGCAGCGACTTCCATTGAAAAATAGCTATTATATTCAATATGTTCCGAACTGATACCAATACTGATCGATTTGTTTACGGTAATACCATTATCAAGCGTTAATTGGCCTAATGATGAGTCACATAGATGTTGGCAGAAGTTTGATACCTGAATTTTAAAGTCGGAAGAACATAAGTCGAGCTCGTTTTCCATCAGAATACCGAACCGAGCATTTGAAAAGCGAACTAATAAACCATGATTAACCAGTTTATTAAGCTTTTGCCCCAAGATAGCAAGGTAATTATCGCCAGAATCAAAACCATATCTAAAATTAATCGTTGAGAAATTATCGACACTTAATATAACCAAACGCATTGCTTTGGCGTCTTCACTTGGCAAATTCAATAAGTGTGTAGCACGGGCGCTGATAGCCCAACCATTTGGTAAACCACTGATTGGATCAACGGCTTTATTTTCAATAACATTAAAATATAATTTAATATAACCCTGCTCTAATTGTTGGCAGTGCAACTCTACTTTTAAGTGGTAGAAGTTACAGTCAATCAGCTGACCGGTAATAAGACATCCTTCATCGCTATTATTTCTTGTGATTAATTCATTTATGTCATGACAGGCGTCTTTATAATCGAATACTAATACATTATCCAACGTGACTTTTTGTAACTCTGAACAGGTCAGACCAACGAGTTTTGAAAATACTTGGTTACAAGACTTAATTTGTCCATTTTGGATAATTAAAACAGGTAAAAATGTATCTTCAATTCGCATATTTAATTACTCATAAGCATAAGCTATCTATTCGTCGTGCTACTTTACACCATCATCTTTTTAGCAACAACACTGTGTCACAAAGCAGCGCCAACTTTATATAAGCAATATTTATAAATTCAAATAATAAGGTGTGTAATAGAATTATAATCTATATTGAACAATGCTTTATTAAGGCTATTATAAATAATTAGCTACTGTATTAAGTTGATGTAATATCGTACAGTTGTGAACCTATACCAGGTAGTATGAAAAATACCCATTTAATAATCAGATTACGTGACATACCACCAGCAAATTCATGGTTTTTAACCTAAAATATTAAGTTATATAAACTAATAAATAGGTGCAATTATGATAGACAATCGTCAATTTCAACGAGTCCTATTTAATCACGACGCTTCATTGACCTGTAATGGACACCAGTGGACGACAAATGTTATCGATTTATCCTTACGTGGACTTTCCTGCACCAAACCAAGAAATGTAGTATTTAATATTAATCAACTCATGACCCTATCAATTAAGCTAAATCAGGAACAAGTGATTATCATGGAGGCAATGCTCATCCATAATGAAAAGCATACCTTAGGAATGCGCTGTACACGCATTGATATAAATAGCATCTCGGAGTTACGCCGTTTAGTGCAGCTAAATTTAGCCGATGAAGCACTTTTACATAGGGATATAAAGCATCTCGCTCAAGTGGTCCCTAAATTATAGCCAGTTCGTTAGCCTAAACCCCACACCAATTCTAGATATGGATTGATTATAATAAATAAGGCTTTCTCCATAACCATTGAAATACTCAACATAACCGAATAAATGTTTGCTTAGTGGGAATGACCAACCAACTTGAATTGAACCTTTATTATCAGACCTTAAATTATTTCGTAATTTAAAATCTAAGTTATTATTGTAAGGTAGTTTCCAAACCATATTAAGATCGCCATAACCAAGATACTTTTCAATGTCAGGGTTATCATCTCCTCGTGACGAATCAGGAGTTTCCTTTTCCTCTTCAGGTAAACGCCACCAGCTTCTTACAGCCCAAACAAAATCGTGATGCGTAAATGCTAAAGTCCCTATGATACGGTTCCAGCTACGAGATAAACTACCTGCTTGTCCATTAGATTGATGATTTAAAGATATCGCGCTTATCGCAACTGGTAAGCCAAATAAGTCCCAAGGTTCTGCATACTGTATAATAATCTCGGGCTCATAATTCGTTTCTCTGAAAGGTGAAGAGCTATCAGAGTTATAAGCTTGCCACCAACTCGCAGCAGTAAACGCAAGCTGAACATCCAGCCCTGGTGTCCCTATGTCCTCTGCTACAATATATTTTAATGATACTTGAAACTTTACCTCTATATCATCAAAGTCACAGTCAGTATCTAGGGCTTTATAAGGTTCTGTACTCCCAGAGGAATAAGTAACAGGTAGAATATAGTTTGGCTTATAGGGTATCAATGCAAATGGATTATTTTCAGCGCTTTTTTCTAATGCTCGACGTTGTACAAGTGGATCTGGATTTAAGGTACTGCAAAACTCTCTCAGCTCTTCAATCGTCATGCCATCTTTTGCTGACGCTACATTTGAGGACATACACGCATTAATTTGATCTTCTTTTTGTTTTTCTGGACTAAAGTAATCCAACTCATGAGGAAAAGTGAAGAGACTGTCTTCAGCAAAAGCTGATTGTCCAGCCACAATATGCGCAACTATAACAATCCCTGTTAAGTACTTAATAGTCATAAATCTCCGTTTGACTTCGGCAATGTAAATATCATCATAAACATATGTAAGCAACAAGGCTATAAGAATGATAGTGCATCATTAATAAATACTTCGATATAATTAATTGCCTTAAAAACAATAGTGTTTAAAGTGGCAAATTAACAAACCTCTGACATACTTAACTGTGTGATAGATAAAGTTCGCGTAAATGTTCTAGAACTAACAGGAAGAGGTATTTCCATGAATAATAAATTACTCATTACTGGCGCTATTTTAACGACAGCGCTACTTGGAGGGTGCGCAAATAATAATGCCGATCTCCAAAAAAATGTGGGCAGCTTAACATCTCAAGTCAGTAAATTAACCTCCAGAGTACAAATGTTAGAATCTGAACAAGGAAGTATGAAATCAGGTGTTGAATCTGCTACCGCTGCAGCACAACAAGCTTCAGAAGAAGCACAAAGAGCTAACTCACGTATTGATAATATAGCGGCATCATACAGTAAATAGTACATATCATTATCTAGAATGGGTTAACAGGATCATTGTTAGCCTATTCCCCCTAGACGATATAGAACAGCTCCATCTAGATGGTCACATCAATAGGTAATCCCGTATGAAAAAGTAGCGCTTCTTTAACTGCATTTTTATCGATACGACTTCTATCACTGAACTGATTCATGATATCCACTGAATCAACCTCTTTATCGGGCGTTTCGGAAGAGAGAGGCGAATGAACTTCTAATAAGAGCTGTCCATTGGGTTCTGATGCCAACTTAATCGAGTTATTGATGATTTTTACAGGTTCATTCACTGTCACATTATTATACAGCCATTCGATATCCTCAGGATTCATTCTAATACACCCTGCACTAATTCGCATGCCAATACCAAAATTTTGATTAGTCCCATGAATAAGGTAATTACTTTTCCCGTAAGCCAACTGCAAAGCAAAATGCCCTAAAGGATTGTGCTCACCAGCTTGAACGACCTGAGGTAAGACCGTTTTGTGTTTTTCTAGGTATTCGGCCCGTGTTTTTGCTGTTGGCGTCCAAACAGGGTCTTTAAGCTTCGTCTTAATAAAACTATTCATTTTTGGTGTTTTTCGCCCTTCTCGACCGATCCCCTCTGGAAATACATGGACTTCATTTGAATTATTAGGGAAGTAGTATAATCTCAATTCAGGTAAGTTGATGACAATGCCTTTATATTCAGCATCAGGCAGTAACATATAGGTAGGCAGCTCAAGAATAGTATCTGGCGGCGGTAAAAAAGGATCAACACTTGGGTTAGATGCCATGAGTGCAATCATACCTATATTATAAGACTTAGAAATTGAATGGAAATAATCTCCAACAACAACTTTATGCTGCGTTCGATGACCAATTAATCTCGAGTTTGTTTCAGGCAAGGGATATGATTTAGAATATACGGTTTCAGTTAATAGTAGTAAAATAATAGTCAACCGTTTAAAAAAACTAAGCATACTTACGCCTTAATAATTGTCGTATAGCGTAAGTATAGGCTTAAAGATATATCGTGATAATGAATTTAAGGCTTACGACGGAAGAAGAATAACCCTGTTAGCATAAGCAAAAAGGAATAGCCAATACCACCCCCCTCTTTCGCCATTGGTAGTCGATTATTATCAATAGTAAAAATATCCTGCGTAAAAGAAGGCTCGGGTGCTTGATAAAAACCCGTTTTATTGATTTCTGTTTGTATCCAATCACTAAAGGAGCTAACTTGCGTATAGGCATCCGGTAATATATTTAACGCACACTGCCTAGAGTTACCAAAACTCACGACACCTGCGAGTCGATAGCCAAGGTCATTATCACTTTTAGCATTTTTGTCTTGCCATATAAGGGGACCACCCGAATCGCCACTACAAGACCCTCGATTAAAAGCGTTAGCACAAATGAGACTATCTATAGGCTGAGGCCAACCCCACGCTAAAGCACACGAATGATCTGATACACCATTCAACGCCACTTTTTGTAACGTGTCTGTACTTTGTGTACCGTCTGTCGATGTACGACCCCACCCCGATAAAATCAGGTTATTTTCAGTTGCTGCGTCAAATTCTATATCTGCATCAATCTGTAAATGACTATCCATTAATTTTATAGGCTGAGCTGGTGATACAGCCGGTGAGGATAATTGTAAGAGCGCTATATCACCTGTATTTCGCATCGCATCATAAAGTGGGAAAGCACTTAATGTGGTCACTGTATGTTTCACCATATCACCACGGAATGAACGATCAATACCTCCTGTATAAACGGTAACTTGATGTCTACTTACAGGGAAAAAACCAGATTGATCACTTTGTCCATTCAAACAATGCGCAGCGGTAACAACCCAAGTGTCAGTAATGAGAGTGCCACCACACGCATAGGTATTACCGTCTTTTACTATTTCTATATATACCTGCCAAGGCAGTTCCAATGCTTTTCCGTCTACACCGCCAACAATATAAGGCTTAACTTCAGGCGCTAGAGATGTATCTGCGATCACTTTATCATTGGCAAAAGAATTTAATGAGATTGCTATACCGGTAATTGCTATCATTTTCGCTAGTATCAAAATTTATTCCCCTTAAATTCGTAGTCATACTAATGGCGATGAGTTGTCCTTACTCACTACAGATAAGTATAGTCCTAACATACATAAGAATATAAGTTTATCCGATAAACTATCGTTGATTTCAGCTGAACATTAATGAATAAGTTAGGCAGAGATCACTTTATTAAATAAATAAAACAGTTAAACGGACATTTTATGTCAACTAGTGTAAATAGTAACCAAAGGCAA
>Ga0105355_10005776_pt1 | contig 10394 bp, 7 predicted proteins | sample GOMGulsemesocosm_2_FD_83508 | JGI IMG/M metagenome (GOLD analysis project Ga0105355, IMG submission 83508) | Methane-oxidizing microbial communities from mesocosms in the Gulf of Mexico - GOM9C Gulf of Mexico | ecosystem: Environmental > Aquatic > Marine > Cold seeps | place: Gulf of Mexico...
AATTGGAGTATGAATATTGCGAGTGGTTTTATAACTAAAGAACTTTGGACTTTAGCTGAAGATGGGCAATGGTATTTAGAAGAAGATGACTTCAGCGTTTTAACTCAATTGACTGAACCATTAACTGAAGATAAGCGCACTGCTTTGGTATTAGTTGATTTTCAGAATGATTATTTTGAAGGTGGTAAATTCCAACTTGAAGCAACAGAACAAGCTGCAGTTCAAGCAAGTAAATTACTCAATTTATTTAGAAATAACCACCAACCTGTGATCCATATTCAGCATATATTTAAAGATCAGAGTTCACCTTTTTTTGCCCCTAATACTAACGGAATAAAAATACACCATAGTGTAGCGCCAGAAGGTAAAGAAATCGTTATCGTGAAACACCATATTGACAGCTTTACAGAAACTGACCTTGAGCAAACATTAGTTGAATTAGGTATTCACAATTTGGTTATTGCAGGTGCAATGGCCCAAGCCTGTGTGCAAACAATTTGTAGAACGGCAACCCATAAAGGTTACCAATGTACTGTAATCGAAGATGCCATAGCCGCGCCTAAACTGGCTTATAAAGATAATAAGTTTGATGGTAAACAAATTGTATCTGCTAATTTATTATCTTTAACTTTTGGTGCGGGAAAAATAAGTACAGTTGATGCCTTGTTTTAAAATTTTAATAAAAAGGCAAGCAAAGCTTGCCTGGGGGGCATAAAGGGAATGTAAATTCTTTGAACATCTGTTCAAACAGCATGGAGATTTCATCCCTCAAATTGGTTTACAGATAAACACTAGGGAGGTATTTACACTGTAAACCACACCGTTACACCATGAAATTTCACATGATGTAAAAGACTTAAAATTTAATGCTAGCACCTACAAAATAACGAGCACCAAATTCGTCAACAGCATGTGTTATACCATGTTTAGGTAATTGAATTACACGAGCTTCATTAAACAAGTTTACGGCTTCAAGTGATATATCTAAATTACTCATTGCATGCCATACGATTGACGCATCAACTTGGCTAAATGAGTCAGCCATCCCTGTAATGCCATTATAGGACTGTACAAATTCATCCCTAGCGTTATAAGCTATGCGTGCACTAAACATGTCATTTTCATAATATCCAGCTAAATTAAGTGAGTTTTCAGAAACACCCTCCATAGGTGCATTTTCTCCATTAGCTTTTACCAGCTCACTATCTGTATAAGTATAATTTGCTTGTAATCCAAACCCATTTTCAAAGTTTTGTTGATACTGAAGTTCAATACCACTTACTTTCGCAGTACCTGCATTTCTATAACGTGTTACAGAACATGTACCACAACCTTCAAGTTGTTCTGTTGCGGTTGTTTGCTCAATATAGTCACTAATATTTTTTTGAAATAAAGTACTGCTCATTAAAGATGAGTCATTGAAATACCATTCTAATCCTAAATCATATTGATCAGATTTATATGGTTCAATATCCGGAGAGCCAACTTGAGCTAGGCCCTGATGAATTTGTATCGTTGTTAGCATTTGCATTTGAGCGTAATCAGGACGAGAAACTGTTGAACCTGCTGCAAACCGAAATAATAGATCATCACTTACGTCGGCAGCAATATTTACACTGGGTAAATAATTGGTATAAGTTTTTTTGCCTTTAAGAGCCTCTCCTTGAGGTGTACCGTCTGAAGTTCCATTAGATTCAACATCCGTTTCAACAAGTCTTAAACCGACATTACCTCTAAAATACTCTCCTGAAAAATTACCTTTAATATAAGCAGAAGTAATTTCCTCATCTATTGAGAATTGGTTTCGGATTTGCAATTCACCTTTATGCTGCTTTGCATAATCCCAAATACCATTGTTAATGACAGCAAAAGAACTTAAGGTACCAGATCTGCCTTCTTTTCCATGTAAACCACTAACAACACCCCCATTAAAATCTGCCATAGTTAACCCATCAGCCATACCTTGTGCAAGTAAACCATCATCAAAATAATGTTGCGATGCACCAAAATATTGTTCCTGTAATTTTACTCCTGCTTCGACTGTTGTAAAAATACCTTTTTCAAGATTAAAAGCACCATCAATTTGATAGTAATTTATATCATTATCACGCACATTATTTAAATAACTAAACTCTTGATACAACGATTGTTGGCTATGATCATTTAGCATATCTGGATGGGTTGGAATCAATTCAAGCGGTCCATCTACATCAAATGTAAAGCCAGTCGTACTTTTGTCTGATTGATTTCCCCACCATGTACTACTTTGTAATCCTCTAGATTCTGCCTCTGATTGACCAATAATACCTGTCAGGTTCCAATCATCAGACTCATAATTTAATGTTAGATTAATAACATCAGAAATCATTTCAGGTTTACGTAATACTGAGTTATTAAACATAGGAACAAGGCCACTATCCTGTGTGATAGCAGATACTGTTCCTCTTGTTGTCACACCACTACTATTAACACTAGTGGAATCTGCATCGATAACTGCGTTATGGTGTAAAAAACCAAACAGCGCTGTATTTGTGTGTTTATTCTTCAATGAAAATCGGTTGTAATCTAACGCCACATCAAAATTATCATTAATTTGATATTGAAAAGTTAACTGTGAGCTTTCTCGCTTACGTTTTTCGTCGAATACAATTGACGCAAAACCTAATGGCACAACTGGAAACTCATCATTAGTATCTTGTACCATCACGCCTGGAAAGTTCCAAACACCAGAATTACCAAAAGTACTTAAACTTTCACGTACCACTGATTGTTCTTCATATGAATGCGCAACCAGTACACCAAAATTTTCGTTTTCATTTTTAAAGCTATATAAACCCGAATAAGAAGGACTCCATTCATCTGCTGTTTCACTGTAACTATTCTCTACTGAACCAAAAAATGTATTCGCTGCTAAATCTAAAGGTTTACGTGTTTTTAAATCGATAGTGCCACCGAGAGCACCTTCATTATTATGTGATTCAACAGATTTATATACATCTAGACCGGCAACCTGTTCAGCAGATACCATTTCAAAGTTAAAACTACGTCTAAAAGGGTCATTATCAAACCAACCTACACTTGCAACATTTTGTCCATTAAGAAGTAACATGCTATGTTGTGGCGCTGTACCTCGGATTGTTACCCCATCTACTTCCCCGTAGCTTCTTGAAACTGTCACACCAGGAATTCTTTGCAGTGCATCACCGATATTTTTATCTGGGAAATCGCCAATATCTTCAGCTGAAATAGAATCTATAACTGAATCTGAGAACCTTTTTGTATTTAAAGCTTTAACTAAACTGCCTCGTATTCCTTTAACTTCAATTGTTTCCATTTGTTGTTTTACATTAGTTTCTTTTTCTTGCTCTGCAGCAACAACTGAACCATGCAATGCTGATAAAATACAGAGTGTGAGATAACTGGATATTTTTTTATTCATCATGTCTTCCCTTGTTTCCTGTTGTGTTTTTACTGGCCTATTGGCTAGCTTATATTTTAATTTCAATTAGTCAAAATGTTATACTAATTATTTATAAAGCATTTTGACTAAATATCAAGCAATAGTTTATTTTTTGTTAATTAATTTTATTTTAATAGATTTGCTAGCGCTTCACCGCTTACAATTCGGCTTGAATAAGCACAAATATACGTTTTTAAATCAGGATATTTTTCAAGTTCGTAATCTGATCTCATGCCAATTACGATTACAAGTTCGGACCATATATTAATTGCGTTATTAACTTTTTGAATCTGATTGTCCACATCAAAACTTTCCCCTGGCAAGGGATAATCTTCTGTAATAATTATTAATGGATCTTGAGTTTTTAATGGCGATTTTTCTACAAGCATTAATTCAAATTCATCATATGCAATATATGAATAGTTACTTTTACTTTTTGCAAGAGAGGATAAAATGGCATCCTTAGCAGTGCGTGCATCATTAGGACCAATGCCCCGGCTATTAACGATATTATCGTAACCCTTTGGGTTTGCAGCGAATGATATATAAAAATGAGTGTGTGCTACAGGCCATAAGGAATCTTCATTCCTTAATGTTTTAATAGCTTGAAATGCACAAAATTTTGAAATGACAGAACACTCTTTATTTGATAGTTTATCAAGCTCTTGATAACTAGTTATATTTTTATATTTGTAACACAACACATGTCTTAATGCTGAATCGATAATATTGATATCTAACTCACCAGTATTAACAGCTTTAATCACACCATTAATTGTTTTCTTTTGGATTTCTTTATAATTAGTAATACCATTTTCATAATGCTCTTCACTGAGCATAATCAAATGTGCGCCTGCTTTTAAAGCTAAAATAGCTGAATCTTGAGGTTCATAGTTTTTACGCATGGCCCACATATTCATGCTATCGGTAATAATCAAACCTTTGAAATTTAATTTATGTTTGAGTAAATCAGTCAAAATCTTATAGGATAAAGTGGCAGGATATTGCGGATCTATTTTCGGATATTTAATATGGCTAGTCATAATCATAGATACATTTTCAGCAATAGCTGAAATAAATGGTTTAAGATCTTGTGACATTAATTGGGTCAAAGATTTATCTACAACAGGCAGTGCTTTATGCGTATCAGTATGGGTATCGCCATGGCCAGGAAAGTGTTTTGCACAAGATAAGTTCTCACCTTGCTCAATCCCCTTAACTGCAGCAGCAACATGTTTTGCAACATGCTCAGGTTGTTCGCCAAAAGCACGTTGACCAATAATTGGGTTATCAGGGTCTGCATTTACGTCGGCACAAGGTGACAGTAAGGTATTATATCCAATGCTCTTCATCTGCTGCGCAAATACACGATACATTTTTTGTGTTGTTTCAATATCGTCAACCTGGCCTAATGCTAAGTTTCCTGGACCTAAATCAGTCTCTTTTGTTAAGATTCCCCAAGCGCCTTCTTGATCTACTCCTAATATTAAAGGAGCGTTACATGCTCTCAATGCAGCCTGTTGTTGTAAATCATTAGCAAGTTTCGTCGCATCTATAATTGTATGCGCATTATCATCAGTTATATAAAACCCACCAACATGCATTGTATTTATTAAGTCAAAAGCATATGTTTTATCTTCTCCAGAAAAAGCCAGAATAAATAACTGTCCTACCTTTTCTTCAACTGATAAAGATTCTATTAATTGCATCACTTTTTTATTGGTGTACATAATTTTTCCTAAATTTTGGCCGCAAAAAGCTAGACCTAACAATAGGGCCTAATTTTTTTATCGTAAATTTAATTTATGCTGCTAGGGTTTTTGCACCTGTAATTAGGGCGACTAGATCTTCTTTTGTCACGTCTTCAACTGCAACATCAGCAACCGATTCTCCCTGATATAAAACAACGGCACGATCACATGTTTCTACTACATGCTGCATGTTATGACTTATCAATAAAACTGCTACACCTTGGGAGCTTATCACCTTAATTAACTCATTTACTTGTGCACTTTGCTCGACACCTAATGCAGCAGTAGGTTCATCCATAATAACGATATCTGCTCCCCAATTAACAGCTCTCGCAATCGCGACTGCTTGCCGTTGCCCACCTGATAAATTATGTATTTGTGCATCGAAAGATGGAATTCTGCTATTCAATCTATTTAATGCTTTTTTTGAACGCCTTTCCATCGCATTTTTATCAAGCCAACCTAACCATCTAAGGATAGGGTTTTTGTGTTTTATTTCACGATTCAAAAATAAATTTTCAGTAATATTAAACTCTGGTACCATTGCGAGATCTTGGAATACGGTTTCAATACCAACTGCTCGTGCATCTAGAGGAGATGCAATTTTGGTATGCAATCCATTTATTAATACTTTCCCGCCATCAGGTTCATGTATACCCGATATACAACGCACAAGTGTCGACTTTCCGGCTCCATTATCACCTAATAGTCCAACTACCTCGCCTTTATTAATTTTAAAACTTACGTTTTTAAGTGCTTTTACACCACCAAAACTTTTTTGTAATGATTTTAGTTCTATCGCTGTTTGATCTAAAGATGTTCTAACCATTTTTATGTTCCTTAACACCAATCGCAACAGCAACGATTAAAATTACACCACGCGCTATCATTTGTTCATTTGTTGAAAAGCCAAATAGAATTAAACCATTGTTTATCATACCCATTAACCAAGACCCTAAGATCGCACCAATAATGCAAGCTCGACCACCGAACAAGCTGGTTCCGCCAATTGCAACCGCAGCAATAACAGTCAGTAAATCAGCTTCGCCTAAAGTATATCTAGCACCATGTAATCGTCCTGCATAAAGCAAACCAGCTAAGGATGCTGCCATTGAGGAAATAATTAATGCATACAATCTAATACGTGTTACTTTTATGCCCATAGCAAGAGCTGCTTTAGGGCTTCCTCCGACAGCAAGTAAATGACGCCCAAAAGATAATTTACGCATTACAATATAGCCAATTCCAGCTATAGTTAGGGTCCAAAATAACAGGATTGGAATACCAAAAATATCTCCGGCACCAAAGATAAAAGTAAAATCCCTATTTATAATTGGTACAGACTCCAAATTTGTTAATTGGCGTGCAATTCCAGTGACTATTCCCATAGTACCAAGCGTGATCAATAAAGATGAAACCTGCATTCGTTCTATTAATAGTCCATTTATTAGACCTATCACGGCCCCAACTAATAATGCGCCAGCTACAGCTATTGGAATACCGGTATATTGTAATAACAAAGCGCCTATAAGCGCTGATAAAGCAACCACAGCACCAATTGATAAATCAATATGACCTACTGACAGTGCAAAAGTTAATCCTACAGCCATCACAGTGACTGGAGCCATTTGCCTTACAATATTCATAAAGTTTGACGCTGTTAAAAATGCAGTATCGTGTAGAAATATCGCAAATACCGTTAAAACTAAAATAAAAATATAATAGATAAACGCTTCACGCTTAAACGCAAATTGCTTAAATGATTCTAAATGTATGTTGCTCGCACTCATTGGTTAACTCCTTGTTATTATTAGCGAGGTTATTTATTGCTTTAAAGCTAAATCAAGCATTTTTGGTAATTTTGCTTTAAATGCTTGAGCCCATATCTCTTGAATATTATTCTTTTTTACTTTATCAAATGGGACAACAGTAAATGGGGATGCTTTTAATCCTAATGTTGCACCAGCCCCTAATCTTGCCATCGTTTGTCCAATATCATATGGTCTGTCAGATATCGTGCCATATAGATTTCCATCCATAGCCATATCTACTAAATTATTGATACCAAGATCATGGGTAACTACTTTTATATCATCTCGACCTAAAGATCTAAGGGATTCAATAACGCCTTCAGCTGCTGCATCCCAAGAAACATAAATCGCCTGCAGTTCAGGGTTTTGTAGCACCATAGCTGCCGCAATACTGCTGGTTTCATGCTCCTTAACAAAACCTTTTTTAGTGCTTATTTTTATATTTTTATATTGAGATAAACTTTGCTCAAATGCATGATCTCTGTTATTTGTTATAAAATATTTGGCATCATGAAAAATCATACCGATATTACCCGTATTATTAACTGATTCAGCTAACATCTCTGCGGCAGCTTTACCCATGCCAAACATATCATCTGTTACAATTCCGACATAATCCTTACCTAACCGAAAACCAGGTATCGGGTTACTTAGCAAAACTAATTGTGCGCCTTTTGAAATCGCTTTTTCGTAACTAATTTTAGTGCTAACGCTGTCAACACTAAGGGAAAGGATAATATCAGGAGTAAGTGCTGTTACATTCTCTAAATCGGCAACCTGTTTTGCAGGATCAAAATGTGCATCTGTAACAGCAACGACTCTAATTCCCAGCTTTTTAAATTCTGATTTTGCTCCTTGTGTGACTGAGCTTACCCAAGGACTTGAACCATGCCACACTAGTGCAGCAGTTAAAGTTTTACTTTGTATTTTTTTAATTTCAGTGTCTGTTAGAACAACATCAGAAGATTTAGCTGCATTTTTGATACTCTGTATATCAATCGCCAGACTGTGTGTTGATATACCGAGCATAAAAAAACAAATCATATTTTTTAAATTATGAGTTAGCATCCTTAAAAACAACATCTGTAATATTTTCCTTAATTGTTCATTTTTTAATTGATAAGTTAATACTAAGGGAACAAATTAATATGTCAAACATTTTGACTTAATAATTTATACTCGATCTTTTATACTAAAACTGTAAGATTGCATGCAAAGATTTTGAATTAAATCATCAATTAAAGGCAAAGGTCATTTGAAAGGTTCTAACTCTAAACAAAATAAAGCTCTAAACTTACGTTTGGTCTTATCTCAAATCGTTACTTTAGGGCCGCTTTCAAGAGTCGAAATTTCTAGAAATACTCACTTAACAAAGCAAACAATTACGAATATGGTAGAAGAGTTGCTGGAAGCTAATTTAGTCATTGAGTTAGGAGTAAAAAAAGAAGGCAGTGTAGGTAAACCTTCAAAAATGTTAAGCCTTAACAAAGACTCCGCTTATACTGTTGCCTTTCGAATTAACAAAACTGATATACAGGCAGGAATATTTTCATTAAATGGTGAGCAATTAAATACGCTTAGCACAACTCATAACAAAACTGATTTGATCACACAAGCTGAGTTTTTATTTAATACCTTGCTGACAGCGAGTCAAATTCAAAAAGACAAATTATTAGGTGTTGCTTTAAGTTTCACCGATAGCGACCAAAGATCAATTGAAAGCTTTAAACAAAGTAAGTTATTGCAAAGTCAATTAAGTGAAGTATTCTCTTTACCTGTCGCACTAGAAACCACAGCTTCAGCTTGTGCTGCTTATCAAATGCTTTACGGTGAAGCACGTGAGTTACATAGTTTCATATATATTCATTTAGGCGATGTTGTTGAAGCATCTGTTGTGTATGACAGACAAATTATGCTTGGTCAAAATGGATTAACGGGAGCCATTGGCGAATTATTTGTAACACCAGAGACTAACAATAAAACAGCAGAACTTGGACGCTTAAATGATTTTGCATCATTAAATTCTTTGAAAGAATTTTTGGGTAAACAAGATAATACAAATGAAGCTATTATTCAGTATTACGCTAAAAACCCAGATAAAGTTGAACTATGGTTCGATACAGCAGCAGAACCAATGCGAATTGCAATTCATACATTAGAATCTATATTAAATTGTGAGACAATTATTCTAGGTGGTGATATTAATACGCAATTTCTTGATAAATTTATTACCCTATTACGTCCTTTTATACCTTCGATTTCACAATTTGGTGAACGACATGTCGTCCGTTTAATAAAAACACCTGATGTAGAAAATATTTCATTGAAAGGTGTTGCCACGCTACCGTTACACGCTGCGCTAAATAATGAAAATATGCAAACGATTACTTTGCCACTTCAAGATAATTTCAATGAAATACAAAGGCTTATTTATACATAAAAACTAAAAATCAAACTAACCTGCTGATAATACATTACACTTTAATATACCCATGCTTGTAATTATACCTTGTTGACTCCAAGTTAAGTGCTAGCTATTGTTTACATATTTTATTTATAAATCAAGTTCAGTAAGAAGATGCCCTTTGTCATTAAAGTATGTAATTTTATAATCACCTTCAAATCCGGTCTTTACATTACTATTTGCAACCCCAGTTCCACTTCCATACTCTGAGTGAATCCACTCAGCTGACCTTATTTTTTTGGATTTACTGTATTCAACATGTCATATATTAGCCATTTATTAAATTCCTAAATTTTAATTATTAAATACCATTGTCCAATTTACTTCCCACGTTTTACCATCGTCTTTTGAGAATGCTTGCTCCCATGTAGGTTGATTTGGGTTTAATGAATTCCATTTAAACCTCACTTTTATAGGCATATCATTGTAAATATCATCTGCATAAAATACACCAAATCCATTTTCAAAACGTCCTACAACTGGCATATCTAACGTATCCGGAGTACGGCTATCAAGCCACCAAATTGACCAATGTTTTAAAATTTCATTGTAAGAGCGCATTGCCACTGCTCTGACAGATGAATCAGGGAAATGAAGATGGTTATCTTCTAAATTACCAAAACCACCTAATATTTTTCTGGTTGATGAATCACCGTTAAATTCTTCCCATTCACTGCAACCATTTAAAATAGTTTTAAGTTTTCTATGCTTTACAGTCCAATCACCAATTATAAAATCGAAATCGCTTGGGACATGACTATCAAAATCTTTAAGCATAATAACTCTCATTAATCCTTTTTTATTTACGGCTACACTAACACTGTATAAATATAGCTATATTAGCGTTAAGTAGTGGTGTCTTCTAAATCAAGCGCGTAGGAAGGTAAGTTATTGTTGATTAAATGGAA
>Ga0105355_10005780_pt1 | contig 10393 bp, 6 predicted proteins | sample GOMGulsemesocosm_2_FD_83508 | JGI IMG/M metagenome (GOLD analysis project Ga0105355, IMG submission 83508) | Methane-oxidizing microbial communities from mesocosms in the Gulf of Mexico - GOM9C Gulf of Mexico | ecosystem: Environmental > Aquatic > Marine > Cold seeps | place: Gulf of Mexico...
CAATCACTTAGCTCAACAGGTAATTGTATTATTGCAAACCTATATTCAAGAGTTAGGTTTTAAGCCTGTTGTGCACTTTGAATTAGAAGGTTGTTATCAATCAAGCTCAAAAAATCATTATCCGCCTAAAAAGCAGTCTTCAGTAGAAGAACAAAAAATTGATTTTAAAAAAATTAATCGAAAACTTGAACAATTAGATCTTGATGGTGAACTGGTGCCCGAATATTGGAAAAATCAGTGGGAATATGTCTCTAAATTTAATGGTCAAACGCCGCTGAAAGAAGCGAAAAATTTGGCTTCTGCAATCAGAGAATTACCAAAGTTATTTGCGCAACAAGGAATTTTTAAAACTCTAATTAAACCGGTCGTGTGGTCAGGGGATAATGGCAAACTTGCCTCTGGTTGCGATAATATTTTCAGTGGTGATAATCGCGTAGTGCATATCCCTAACGCGGTGCAAATTAATGTCAGCGCGATTGATATTAATGGCGAAAATATTATTCCTAAAGCGGGTTTTGGTGAATACCTGCAACAGTGCTTTATACAAACCAGTTTGGCCTGTTGCTTACTTTACTTACCTGAAGAAGAGGCGTTTGAGCGCTTAGCACTTAAATCTCGTTATGGTTTGGCTGACGAGCTTTGTTCACCTATTGATATTACTGGGGGGCATCAAGGCAGTATCGCTTTATATAAAAAAATTGGTAAGCACAATCAGAAGATGGGGCTTGCTGCATTACTGTATGATAAAAATAATAAGGTGATGCTCAGTGAACATAATTGGCAGCAAACTGCTCGAATAGAACATCGGCTTGGGGCATCAAGCTTGCAGTATAATGCTTATATCAACGTTATTTTTGCACTAGCAAATTTATCTGATGCCCTTGAAGCTTATGTGAAAGGTAAGTGTAGTGAAAAGTTCACTCAAATCGAGAAACCTATTTCTTTGCCTGTTTCACTTTTTGACAAAAATGAGACTTTGGGTGCTATTTCATTGTTCGAAAAAGACACTTGGTTAAGTAATAAAATTAACGACGTACAAGATAAACTCCAAAGCAATAAAATAGCTACCTTGAATGAAAAAAAGGCGTTTTCATTTAGCGAAATAAAACTAGGGGATAGGTTAAAAAAAGATATCTTATCTCCCTATCAGTGCCAAAGTATCAGTTTGGCTACATCATTCACTATAAAAAATTCAGTTTTTAAATAAAAGATTACTTGTATGGATATTATTAATAATCAACTTAAAACCCTCTTGTTAAGTGGTCATTCGACAAATGAAAAACGCACTGAACTAAAGCGCTATTTTTTGAATACTTGGCAAACCTATGATGCTCTTTTTTCGTTAATAAATGATGATAGTGCTTATTACTTGAGACCTGAAGTTTTGCGTCACCCATTGATTTTTTATTTTGGCCACACTGCCACTTTTTACATTAATAAATTAATTCTAGGTAAATTTATTTCAAAAAGGGTAAATGCAAAGTTAGAAGCAATTTGCGCTGTGGGTGTTGATGAAATGAGCTGGGACGATTTGAATTCTGAACATTATGACTGGCCTAGTGTCGATGAAGTTAGACTTTACCGCCAACAAATAGCAAGTCTAATTGAAAACCTAATTGATAACATGACCTTATCATTACCGATAAAAAACGACTCCTTAGCTTGGATAATTTTGATGGGTTGCGAACATGAACGTATCCATTTAGAAACATCATCGGTGATCATGCGAATGTTACCGATAGAATACTTAACACCTTCACCTGCTTGGTCTACATGCCAACAATTCGGTGTTGCACCTGACAATCAATTATTGGCAGTGCAAGGAAAGGATGTTGAAATGGGCAAACCAATAAGTGCCGATACCTTTGGTTGGGATAACGAATATGGCAAAGCGCAGATACAAGTTGATGATTTCAAGAGCTCAAAATATTTAGTTTCAAATCAAGAATTTTTAACTTTTATTAAAGATGGCGGTTACCAGAAAAACAAATATTGGACACAAGAAGGTCAGCAATGGCTAAACTTTAAAAAACCAACAATGCCTTGTTTTTGGTTTGTTAAAGCACAGCAATATTTTCAACGTAATTTGTTAAATGAAATACCTTTGCCAATGAATTGGCCTGCAGAAGTTAACTATTTAGAAGCAAAGGCTTTTTGTCAGTGGAAAAGTGAGAAGTCACAGTCAAATATTCGTTTACCCAGTGAAGCAGAGTGGCTGTGTTTACGCGATAAAATATCCACTGATTTAGACAATTGGCAACAAGCCCCGGGTAATATTAATTTAGAATACTTTGCCTCGTCGTGTCCTGTTGACCGTTTTGAAAATGCAGGTTTTTTTGATATTACTGGCAATGTTTGGCAGTGGACTGAATCGACGATTGATGGCTTTAATGGCTTTAATGTCCATCCATTGTACGACGATTTTTCTACGCCAACCTTTGACGGTAAACATAATTTAATTAAAGGGGGATCATGGATATCTACGGGTAACGAAGCGATTAAACATTCCCGTTATGCTTTTCGACGTCATTTTTTTCAACATGCAGGTTTCCGGTATGTTGAAAGTAAGAGTCGCGACATACCACTATTAGCTGAAAACCATTATGAAACCAATCGAGAAGTTTGCCAACAACTCGATAGTCATTACGCCGCTTCCTATTTAGATGTTATCAATTACCCCGAGCAAATTGCTAAATTGGTATTGCAACTTGTGAGTCAATATAAAACGAGTAAGACCAAGTTATTGGATCTAGGTTGTAGTGTAGGGCGTACCAGTTTCGAATTAGCAGGGTTTTTTCAACATATTGATGCTGTTGATTTTTCTGCTCGTTATATTCAGCATGGCGTTAAATTACAGCAAGGACAATCGGTACGCTATGTGATGGAATCGGAAGGTGAACTTATCGATTTCAAGGAAGTGAACTTAACAAAATTGGATCTTCCCACTGACTGTAATAATATTAACTTCAGCCAAGGTGATGCTTGTAATCTAAAGCCTGTGTTTAAAGAATACAATGTGATTTTAGCGCAACATATTTTAGAAAACTCTTACGATCCTGCTTTATTTTTGGCAAGTGCCGCTCGGCGACTTAACGACAACGGCTTACTTATCATTGTTTCAAATTACAGTTATAACACAGATAAAACCCAGCAAGAAAAGTGGCTGGGGGGCATTAAAGTTAACGGTGAAAACTTAACAGGTTTTGATGGCCTATCGTTAAAATTGTCAAAAGAATTTGATTTACTTGAACAGCAAGAAATTCCTAGGATCCTAAAAACGAATCAAAGAAACTTTACCGTTAGTCAATCGCATATCACCGTATGGCAATTAAAAAACTAATTCGGTAGAATACGCCTGATCGCGGCTGCATGTTTATCCAATTACTTTAATGAGAAGTTAATATGATAGTAGTAAATGTGCTTCCTCTAGATTACGCAGAAATGCTTATTCTTTGGGAAAACTCAGTCCGAGCAACGCATGACTTTATAAGTGATGAAGATATTGAGTTTTTTAAACCCATTATCATCGAGCAGGCATTCCCGGCAGTGTCTTTGCATTGTGTTAAGAATGATCAAGGAGCAATTATAGGATTTGTTGGTGTCGATCAACAAAAAATAGAAATGCTGTTTATTTTAAACGCAGTAAGAGGACAAGGTATTGGCAAATTATTATCGGAATTTGCCATTACTCAATTAGCAGCTGATAGTGTCGATGTTAATGAACAAAATCCACAAGCGCTTGGCTTTTACAAGCATATGGGTTTTAAGGTTATCTCACGTTCGCCGTTAGATGATATGGGAAAACCATTTCCGATTTTGCATATGAAGTTATAATACCTTTGAATTTATTAATCTCATTGGTATAACTCGGTTTCAATTAATCGTGTTGGCAGAAGAAACGCTTAAGGCTAATAATTTTAAGTGTTTCCGTTTTCTATTTTGTCAGCAGACGTATTTCATTACATCTGAAAACCTTAACGAAAACCCTTAATCTTAGCCTTTATTATTAAATTACTCTCTCTTTGAAATAAAAAGTTACATTCATATTTAAACTATTTCTTTAACTTTTTCGACTCTATTTATAGTTGAATATCTTGGCATTACAGTGCCTTTAATAAGTTGGAAAATATGTCACAAAAACGATCTAATCGCCCTACTTTAATAAATTTATTAGCTATTCCTTTTTTATTCGCTTTCGCGCTGTCGAATGCACAAGCTCAGGAGAAAAGAAATAATTATCAACTTTCTCACCAGCAAACGCCTATTGTATTGGATGGCGTTATGGATGAATTAGCGTGGGAAAATGCGACTCGTATTGATTTGAAATATGAAAATAGACCTGGAGAAGGCGTTGCCGCCAGAGTAAAAACAGAAGCCTATTTTTTTGAAGATGGTGAAAATCTTTATGTTGCTATTAAGGCGTTTGATCCAAAGCCGAGCGAGATCAGAGCATCATTAAGGGATAGGGATGCACTATGGTCTGATGATAACGTCGGCATTATTGTCGATACCTTTAACGATGAACGCAGTGGTTACGAATTTTTTGTTAATCCTCTTGGTGCTCAAGCTGATATGCGTATGGATGATACCGATGGCTGGCATGAAGATGCATCGTGGGATGCTATTTGGGGTAGCGCAGGAAAGCTCACAGATTTTGGTTATTTAGTCGAAATGAGTATCCCTTTTAACGCTATTCGATTTCCTGAGTCAGATGGGGAGTTAACTTGGAACATAGCTATTTGGCGAAACTATGCCCGGGATGTTCGTGTACAACTGGCAAATGTGGCTTTAGACAGAAATATTCGCTGTAATTTGTGCCAATTTGACCGATTAACGGGTTTTAATAATATTGAATCAGGTAATAATTTTCAAGCAACCCCCACGGTGACTTTAGGCCGAAATGATGAAAAAGAAAATGTCCTAGAAGACTGGGATGAAGGTGAAAACGAAAGTGAGATTGGCTTAGACCTTCGTTGGGGGATTACACAAGATATGGTATTAAATACCACTTTAAACCCTGACTTTTCTCAAGTTGAAGCTGACGCAGGACAATTAGATGTCAACAATACTTTTTCACTCTTTTTTCCCGAAAAAAGACCGTTTTTTCTCGACGGCGCTTCATATTTCGAAACCGCCAATTTCAATTTCGTCCATACCCGCAATATTGCAACACCTGATTATGGCGTTAAACTTACGGGTAAAAGTGATGAACATAGTTATGGTGTTATGGTGGCAAACGACTCCAATACCAGTTTTTTAGTACCGGGTAATCAAGGCTCTGATGTTGCTACTTTAGACGATGACTCCAATGTGGCAATTGTACGTTATAAAATGGATGTCGGTGAACGAAATAATATCGGCGTACTGATGACTCAAAGAGACGCCAGTGATTACAACAATACCCTGTTATCTGTCGACGGTAGTTATTGGTTTTCAGACATTGATAGCCTAACCTATCAGCTAGCTAAATCAGAAACAGACAATCCATTGGCAGTTCAAGACGAATTCGATTTAAAAGAAGAGCAACAAGGCACTGCATTTACTTTAGGTTACTCCCATCGTACCCGTGATTATAATGTCAGGGTCAATTATACCGATGTAAGTGATGACTTTCGTGCCGATTTAGGCTTTCAGTCGCGAGTCGATTACAGCAAATTAGTGATTGGTGGCAGCCAAACTTGGTATGGTGACAAAGAGGATGTTTTTACCGAGTGGGGCTATTTTGGTGATTGGGACAAAAGTTATGATCAAAATGGCAATATGTTAGAAGAAGAGATCGAACTGCACGGTAACTTGCAAGGTCCAATGCAGCTTTTTACTAATTTTGGCTTAGTGCATCGTAAGCGTTTTTATGACGACCAATTTTTCAATGAAACACAGGCTATGATGTATGCACAAATAACACCTGTAGCGGGTTTACAGTTAAGAATGTTTAATCGCTTCGGCAGCCAAATAGATTTTGCTAATACTCAGCTAGGGGATGTTGTAGATATTGAGCCAAGCGTTAGTTGGGATGTAAATGAGAATCTAAATATTGATTTTAGCTTCAATTATAGTCAGTTAGATGTTGATAGTAAGCGTTTATTTACTGCGGAGCAGTCAGATATACGTTTAAGTTATCAATTTGATATGCGTAGCTTAGTGAAATTGGTTATTCAGTATACCAATATCGAACGTAACCCAGATCTATATTCTTACGACGAAGATGAAGAGCAACGTGATAAACGTAGTCGATATTTTTCCACTCAACTGGTTTATTCCTATAAAATTAACCCACAAACTTTGTTTTATTTAGGTTATTCAGATGGTGGATTTCAAGACGACAGCTTGGATCATTTAGTGAGAGATCAAAGAACAATATTTACCAAGTTTAGCTACGCTTGGCAGATGTAAGTGACTCTTGTTCTGCAGTTAACCATACTAAAGCCTTTTCTCTATCGGAAAAAATGGACAGTTTCCATTGTTTCTCTCTAGGCATGGAGGCCAAGTTTTTTGTGGTTAAGTTCGTTGTTTGATTATAGGCGACGACAGCCATAACATTGATCTCTTTAAGTGTTGCTAGTTTAATTTGAGCATCAAATTCATAAGTATATTTATTAATTTTATTGATTAACAAGGAAAAAGGGCTAACTAAGTGAGTGATTAAAAAGTGATGGTATTGTTCAACCATATCCAAGGTCATTTCAATACCATCATTTATAATTACTTCAGCAATGTCGTTGCGTAGAATCTTAATGTTGGCAAAAGGCAAATTGTGGTTATCCATATTTTTATTCCCACTAAGTCATGTTGTATTGGATGAAATTTATACAGCTTACTTTAGTGTATTAAAAATACAATGAATTACCAGTTATTTGTGTAGAAAGCGTATGGCAAAACCACCGCTCGTTGCCATCGGCAAAGTTAACTTATCTTTATAGGTGACATTGATGTTTTCAATAATCATATCGTAAGGGGTATTCACCCACTCTGCATTTTCACCATCACGATAAATTTGTGCTTGATAGTGCTTATTTTTATCCAAAAAATCTAAGGAAAGTTCAACAACTCTTGAATTTTCATTGGTTAAACCGCCAACAAACCAATCTTCGCCTTGACGTTCTTGACGGGCAAAAATGACATATTCACCTACTTCACCTGCAAGGGCTTTACTTGCCTGCCAATCTGTTGGTACATCTCTAATAAACTGGAATGCCGGTAAATTGTTCTCGTAGTTACGTGGTAAATCTGCCGCCATTTGTATTGGGCTATATAAGACAACATATAAGGCTAATTGTTTTGCTAGTGTAGTTTGCGGGCGGTTTGACTTATCACCTAAACCATTAAAGCCCATATTGAATATGCCAGGTGTAAAGTCCATTGGGCCTGCCAACATACGTGTAAAAGGTAATATTGCGGTATGCTCTGGCGGGTTAGGTGGCGATCCCCAAGCGTTAAATTCTTGCCCTCTTGCACCTTCTCTCGTTATCCAGTTGGGATAAGTACGTCTTAATCCTGTATCTTTTATCGGTTCATGAGTATTTATACTAATTTTGTATTTAGCAGCTTGTTTAACGCTGTGTAAATACTCATTGACCATAAATTGACCGTCGTGCCACTCTTTACGTGTTATGCCTTGTTCATCAATTCTTTTAATATTACCACCGTCAGCAACATAACCTGTTTTCACTTGTGTTATGCCATGCTTTTGATATAAAGCATATGCGTCAGTCATTTGATTACGATAGTTGGTGACACTGCCTGATGTTTCATGATGACCAATTAAATTAACATTCCTTAATTGTCCGTAATCGGTAATTTTCTTCAAATCAAAGTCTTGATAACTTTGGCTAAAGTTAAAAACATCACCATTAAAGAACCAGCTACCATCCCAACCAATATTCCAACCTTCCACTAAGACACCATCAAAACCATACTTAGCAGCGAAATCTATATACCTGAGCGCTTCATCAGTCGTTGCGCCATGTTTGTCACCGCTGCCCCAAGTCGTTTCATTAACATGCATACCCCACCATATACCGACATACTTACCCGGTTTAACCCAAGTAACATCGCCTAATTTATTGGGTTCATTTAGGTTTAATATTAAGTCGGAATTGAGTAAGCCAACGGCATCTGAACTTATTTGAATAGTTCGCCAAGGTGTTTGAAAATCTGTTTGTGTCTTAACTAAAGTGCCATCCGACCATGGCGTTAAATCCGCTTTTAAAATACCTGGGCGTTGCTGGTTTAACGTCATAGCGGCATAATCAGTTAGCGCCGCCTCATGAATACTTAAATGTATGCCGGATTTTAATTTGAAGGTAAAAGGTGTGTGGACTCTGTCGATACTTTCAATATCGCTTGTCTTGTAAGTATATTCATACCTGTTCCAACCGCGTGCGGGGATCCACCATGCTGTTGCTTCTTTGGGTTTGTTGATAACAAACTGTGTTAATTCATTGGTAATTTCAACTTGGTTTAAGCCCGCCTGTTTGGGAATTTCATATCTAAATCCAATGCCATCGTTGAATACCCGAAAACGCATGCTAAACTTGTTTGCTAGCTTTCTCTCATTAGCAAAAGTTAAAAATAATTCATTGTGTTCATCTATAACATCCTTACGTTCACCCCAGGGTAGTTGCCAAGTAGTCGAAACTTTATCACGCTTGGTGGAAGCAATAGTAAAACCCTGCCCAAGCTCTGCAGCACGTTTAAATTGCATGCCAAGTGCCGAGTTATCTATTATGGTTTCTTTATTGAAAACAACTTGATAGGTAAGGGAAGGCTGATCGTTAATTGTAACCTTGATACTTCCATCCGGGGAGCTTACTTCAACTGACTTTGCTGATGCCAAATTGGTCAAGACTATGCAGGGTAGTAATAAGCAAGGTAATAAAGAGCTTAAAACATTTAAGTTGAGTTTCATTGAGTGATTCTTAAGTTGAAATTATATCACTTAGCATAAAAGTATCACCTCAAAAAAACAGCCTCTGTGCATACGTATTCAACTAAATAGCTGATGATAATCAAAAGTCACATTGTAAAATTTTCATTGGTTTATTGGCAGCTAATACGCAACCACGTGCTTCATCGGTGGCAGCTTTACACTGTTTCATCATTTTAGAGCTACTAGGCGCTTTATCTTTGAGTACTGTTTTAACATGGCTGATCACTTTGTCACATTCACTTACGGGGACAGGTTTTGCCCCACTGCAACTTGCAAGCACTGTCATCAAGGCGAAATTTATCGGTAACATAACTTGAGTAAAGGGTTGTTTATTAAACATTTTAAAATCTCTGTAAATATAAGTATAAAAGTAAGTTTTTAAGTATAGACAAATATTTACAATTCATACCTTATCCTTGCTTGTTTTTATCTTAACTTTAATCAATATTTAACTGAGTGCTGCAACTGTGCAGTTATACTCTAGACTTATTTTGTTAGCTACTTTGGTATTATTATGAAAAAAATATTGTTGGTGTTTTTGTTTAATTTCTCAGTTCTTGCTCAAGATTATCAAACCGTCGAATTTCCAAGTCTTGATGGACTAATGGTGACTGCTGACCTATATAAATCTGAAAATGTAACAGACCCAACGATTACCGTTTTTCATCAATCAGGTTCAAGTCGCGGAGAATATAGGTCGATAGCGCCAAAGTTAGTAAATGCTGGCTTCAATGTTTTAGCTGTTGATTTAAGGTGGGGCGGTACCCTCAAAAAATCTTCAGTTGTTAATGAAACAGCGAAAAGAAATGGCACATATAAAATTTTGGCGAGTTTAGAAAGCGGAGATCAAACTGCAAAATCAAAAATATGGCCAACAATTTTCGCCTCTTACCAAGATATGCTTGCAGCTCAAGACTGGTTGTCAGTTAATCAATATACAGGCAAGAGAATTGTACTAGGTTCTTCATTTTCATCCATTTTAGTTTTTAAATTAGCTAAAGATAGAGATATAGATGCCGTATTAAGTTTTAGCCCCGCCGAGTACTTTCCAGACGACTCAAACTTGGTGAAAAATTGGCTCAAAGGATATACCACTCGAACGTATATAACGGGAGGCAGTGAAGAGGTTGAAATGATTGAAGGGGTTTACCATTCAATTAACACCACTAACAAAACCTTATTTAAATCAAAAGCTGGACGCCATGGTGCTGCTATTTTAGTTGAGAAAGATAACTTTTTGGCGTTATTAGATTTTCTAAAGGTTTATAAAAAGCCACAAGAGGTCAGCTTTTTAACTAACGACAATATTAAAGTATTTGCAGATCTATACACTATTAACGAAGCTGAAGATGCGCCTTTTATCTTAATGTTTCATCAAGGCGCATCAAACGCTAGAGCTGAATATTTACCTTTAGTTGACCGTTTGCTTGACAAAAACTATAACATTTTGATGGTAGATCAAAG
>Ga0105355_10005782_pt1 | contig 10392 bp, 7 predicted proteins | sample GOMGulsemesocosm_2_FD_83508 | JGI IMG/M metagenome (GOLD analysis project Ga0105355, IMG submission 83508) | Methane-oxidizing microbial communities from mesocosms in the Gulf of Mexico - GOM9C Gulf of Mexico | ecosystem: Environmental > Aquatic > Marine > Cold seeps | place: Gulf of Mexico...
CCTCTTTGGAAAAGAGGGGCTGGGGGAGATTTTATTACAAAAATAATTCATTTAATATCAATGAGTTATTGTTTTGTAAAATCCCCCTCAATCCCCCTTTTCCAAAGGGGGAGGCCAAAAGCATCACTTCCTAAGTCAATAGTATTGGATATTAATGTGGGTTATAGCTGTAGCCTGCACCGTAAACTGAATGAATCAGTTCTTGCTCGGGTAATAATTCGGCTAATTTTTTTCTTAATTTTTTTATGTGGCTGTCGATAGTACGGTCTGAGACAACTCTTTGATCTGAATAAATTAAATCCATTAATTTGGAACGTGAAAATATTCGTCCAGGCTGTTGATACATGGCTTGAAGTAATTGAAATTCAACACTCGTTAGTTCTATTTCTTGTCCTTTGGCTTGGACACGAAAACTATTGCTATCTAGTTGTAGGTTTTGATTGGAGCTATGCTCAGTGGGTGGGTGTAAACGACGCAGTATCGCTTTTACACGTGCAACCATTTCTTTTGGGCTGAACGGTTTACAAATATAGTCATCTGCCCCCATTTCTAGTCCTAGTAGACGGTCAATTTCTTCAATACGAGCGGTTATCATAATGATTGGAACTGAGCTAAAGCTTCTAATTTCACGACAAAGAGAAATGCCATCACGACCAGGAAGCATTAGATCAAGTAAAATAAGCTCTGCTTGATTCTGTTTAAGCCAAGGGATAACTAAGTCACCGTCAGCTAATATGTTAGTGGTGAATCCTGCATTATGTAAATAATCAGCTTCTAGTTGAGCTAATTTAGCTTCGTCTTCTACTATTAAAATGCATTTGTTTTCTGTCATTTTACTATTGTATCGGGAATTCAATATGAATGGATAGTCCTCCTAATGATGAGTTATGGGCGCTAATTGTTCCATTATGTGCGGCAACAATATTTTTGCAAATGGCTAATCCTAAACCTGCGCCACCAAGGTTTCTATTACGTGATTTCTCGACACGATATAAGCGATCAAATAATTGATTTAGGTTTTTCTTAGGTACACTTGGTGCGCTGTCACTAAAATCAATATGTAAAGTATCAACCATTTTGGATATTATAATATCCAGTTGACCTTCATTATCAGTATAGTTGGCGCTATTGTTTAGTAAGTTTTTAAATAGCTGGGATAGGCGATCAGCATCAGCATATAAACTTATGTTATTTGTTTTAGTGATTAAATTGACAGTCAGTTGTTTATTGTCAAATTTAGGCATAAGCCCTGTAATACTTTGTTTTAGAATCTTAATGGGATCAAGCTTAGTTTTTCGATAAGTTAAGGCTCCATGGTCAGATAGAGTGAGTTGGTATAGATCATCCGTTAGGCGTGTGAGTCGTATCACTTCACTAGAAAGCGAATTGATAGCATCAGGGGTCATGGGGCGTATACCATCTTGTAATGCTTCTAATTCGCCGCGTAAAATAGCTAATGGTGTTCGTAGTTCATGTGATATATCTGCAACCCAACGTTGTCGAGCCTGTTCAGACTGCTCTAAAGCAATCGCCATTTCGTTAAAGTTTTGTGCTAATTGTCCTAGTTCATCAGTTGAATCTACCGGTAAACGCATACTGTAATGTCCCATTCCTAATACTTTAGTTGCTGCAGTAATTTTCTTTAATCTGCGACCAAAGATGTATGCGAGTAGTAAAGCAAGGCCTGCAGATAAAGCAATCATCAATAAAGCGATCCAAATAAAGGCTTTACCTTGTTGGGTAATGAATTGAATTTCATTAAGTTGTTGCAGTGGTTTTCCGGGTAATAAGCCTAAAAAACCGATTGTTTCATCTTGGTAATAGATTGGGTGTAATGTTAATTTTGATAAACCTTCACTACGTCCATAAATAATCGACTTATCAGCATTTAATAGCATAAGGCGTAAGTTTAATGGCGTAATTCGGTTGTTGTAAACTTGTTTGGGAAACTTGGGTGGCCAACTGTTGTCCGGTTCTCTAAGAGCTCTTTTCATCCATTGTCTGGGGTGTTGTTGAGGAGCAGCGTTTGATCGCAATAATTTCATCCATTGTCGTTTACTACTTGTTAATGACTCCCAGCTTTCGGATTTTGCATACTCATTACTTAAATGCAGAATTAATTGTTCAATCTTTTCCTGTTGTCGAGATTCAATAAGCTGATTAAAACCGCGCTCTAAAGACCAACGCATAAAAACGTGCATACCAGCCACTACTAGAAAGGTAGTTAATAAGAATGCTATAAATAGTTTTAAACGAATTGAGTTACGCACAAGTGAATTTTATTTGTCAAAAGCTATATTGTTACCTTTTAATGTGCAAAAAGTATGAATTTAAACGTAAATGTTTTTTTAGAATTATTATCGCAAAGCTTTATGGTGTTCTGTTGGTTTGTCTAGATAATAACCTTGAACTAAAGGTACTCCCAAAATTTTTAATAAATCAAAAGTAGCTGAATCTTCTACAAATTCGGCAACAATTGATTTCCCTAAGCCTTGTGCAATACTAATCATTGCTTTTACAAAGACTTGGTTTTCATGATTGTTAACAAGGTCGCTAACAAACATACCATCAATCTTAAGGGTTTGAACATCAAGGTATTTTAAGTAAGTAAAGGTTGAATAGCCACTGCCAAAGTCATCTAGGCATACACTACAACCAGCTTGGTTTATAGCTTCAATAAACCGTTGGGCATCTTGAATATCTGAAACAGTTTCGGTTTCAGTTAGTTCTACAATTAGACGTGAAGGTTCAACGTCATGTTTATTTAGCTGTTGACGAATATATTCAGGTAAGGATGGCTCGTCAAATGATCGACCTGAAATATTAACGGCAAGTGCTGGTAGCTCAGGGTATTTAGCTAATTGAGCGATACTTTTAGCTATTACAATACGGTCTATTTCTACAATTTGCCCTGTTTTTTCGGCAAAAGGAATAAATTCACCTGGCATAATTAAACGTGAATTATCTGCGGGATCGTTCATACGAACCAAGACTTCTAAATGGCTTATTTCTCTATCTTCTGTTTTGTATATACCTTGAAAATATAAAATAAGCAGGTCTTGTTCAAGTGCTAAAGAAATTCGGCGACTCCAGCTCATTCGATCAACCATTAGTTCGGAGTTATCTCGATCGGGGTTGTACAATGACCAAGTATTTTTACCCATTTTCTTTGCTTGGTACATAGCTGTGTCAGCATGTGCTACCAAGTCTTCACTATTGTCGCCATGGTCAGGATAAATAGCAACACCAACACTGGTGGTAACACGAAGATTATTCCCTTGAAAACGAAATGGAATAGATGCAACCGTCTTTGTTATACGATCAGGTAAGGCATCGATATTGTGGACTAAATCAAGTTTAAGGAGAACTGCAAATTCATCTCCACCTAGTCTAGCAAATAATTCCGCACCTCTGACGACGGTATTGATTTCACTGGATGTTCTTAGTAGAACATTATCGCCACAGCCATGTCCGTAGGTATCATTAATAAATTTAAATTCATCTAAATCAAAATAGAGTAGAGCAAATTTTTCATTTCTTCGACTGCAACTATCAATTAGTGATGATAGATCTTGTTGAAAGCGGTGACGATTAAATAACCCCGTTAAATGGTCATGTTCTGCAAGATGAAGTAATTGCTGGGCTGTTTGTCTTTCGTGAGTAATATCTTCATAAACCCATAAGCGCCCAATAACACCTTTCTCATAATCGAGTACGGGATACGATAATTGTGCTAAAACTCGGCCATCATTTAAATTAACCTCAAAACGTTCACTGATCTCATGGGTATCGAGTACTTGAAGGATATACTTTGATGAGTGATCTAAATTAGGAAAAAGGTTAGGGGAGTTACTTAATAATTCATTTAAAGAATGACCTATTAATGTTTTCTCATCTGATAGTGCCCACATCCGTTTAAAGGCAGGGTTTATATATTCAACATTATTGTTATTATCTTCAAATAATATACCTATATTCATAGCTGATAGTAATGCTGTTATTCGGCTTTTTTCTTTATCTGCCTGATCTTTTAGGTGACGCTGATGGTCCTCAGCAAGATACATTCTATTTATTGTTTTTTTAATATTGAGTATTAAGGGGAAGATGATTAAAGCTATAACAGCTATGGTTACAAAAAGTAATTTGAATAACTTGTTTGCATTTTCTTGGGGAAGTTTTGCAAGTTTTTGTTGAAGAGTTTTATTAGCATTTATATGTAAACGACTGAACTGCTGGGCACGAAATTTTACTGATTTAATTAAGTCGGGTAACAATTCAAGGTTTTGATTTTGGGCTAAAGAGAGTTCATTCAATACTTGAATTAGAGTATTAGACTCTTTTTCCAAGCGTGACTTTGTGCTATCTATGTTTATATTTTGTTTCTTTATTTTTAAGTCATTGATGTTTTTTATATAACTTTTGATGGAGTAAGCAGGGTTACTTAAGGAGTTAGAAAAAAAGATATTCTTTGGGTGACTTTCATTATGGTGTTGAAAGAAATGGTTGGATTGAGCAATCTTTTGTAATGTTTCAGATAGTTTCTCCGAATAATAAATAGCTGGGGAATGATAGTTATTAATTTCGTCAAATACGGCTTGTTGTTCACGAGAATTAATAACTAATAGGGTGACGACAAGTGCAGCAAATAAGGTTAATAGAGTGACTAATATATAAACGTGTAAAAGGATTGCATTTTTAGGCTTTAGTTTTCTCATTTCATTTTATGCTCAAGTAGTTTCACCACTTTTCTTAATGAATCGAAGTCTTCATTGTTAGCGGGAAGAAAGCCATGTGCTCCCAAGGCATTGAGAATATATTTATGCGATGGGTTTAAAGGAGAAAGCGATAGGAACGTGTCTAATAAATGTTGGCGAAGTGATGGCTCAAAATTGGGTTGAATTGCCCAGACATAATCACTATAAGCAGGAGTTTCCCAAAGAATACGAATATCACTTTGTTTTAATGTGCCTTTTTTAAACATATCTCTGATGACATCACTGTTTGCAGCCCCTAAATCTACTTTATTATCTCTTACTAAATAGGCCGTATTATCGTGGCTTCCTGAATAGCTTACTTTAGTGAAAAATGATTCAGGGTTAATATCACGTTCAGAGAGGAAATAACGCGGCATTAAGTGTCCTGAAGTGGATTGCTTGGAACCAAAACTAAATGCCTTACCTTTGAAATCTTCTAGTTTAGAGTTTTTATTGTCAGCATTAACTAGAAATACTGTACTGAACTGTAAATCTATATCTCGCATGACTAAAGGTTCTGCTTTGGAATTTATTTGAGCATTGATAAAGGTATAACCACCAAAAAAAGCCAAATCAATTTTCTTTTCTTTAAATTGAGTTAACAATTGCTGGTAGTTTTGAGATTTAACTACATCAATTTTAATATCAAGCTCTTGCTCAATAAAAGTGATTAATGGCTTATAACGGTCATCAATTATATGTTGAGCACTATCAGGCAATATGCCAAATCGTATGGTGGTTTTATTTAAAGCATTAATTTCTTCGGCAAAAGCACTAGTGTTAAATAGTATAAGAAAGATAAGAGATAAAAAGACGGTGTAAACTAATTTGATAGAAGAGTTATGTGAATGATTATTAGTGAGTATAAGCATAACTATTTCCTTGTAGACTTGTATTAGGATAAACACTCATGTTTACTACCGTAGTAGTATAAAAAATGTACTATTACGAATATTACCCTAACGGCTAAAGTAATACAAAACGATCCATCATTCGATGGAAAAATATTGAGTCATTTTTCTTTTAAAGTTTGGATAAAAATTACATAGATTACCAATTGTTAAGCTCCTTATTTAAAATTACGTGTAATTTATTGGTGATAATCTCACCTTTATGTAATTCCTTTAAAGTAGCTGTTTGAACTGTTTGTAATAAATTAATGGCTGACTGTTCGTTTAAATGATCAAGCATATCTTTGTTGGAGTCGAGCTCATTTTGCATTTGCTGCTCAGTTGCAGTTTTTAAATCTTGATAGATGGTAATAACACTATTAATAGCTTTTTGATCATCAAAAATTTCACATAAATGCGAGTCTTGCAGTTGATGCATTTCTTCTAAAACTTTAGTGATAAGGTGGTATTGAGTTTGGTAATAAAGATAAAGCTCTCTAGGGTCGGCTTTTTTATCGGATAAGAAAAACAGTTTACGAAAGGCATTGTTTAAAATACCCATCCAAGTTGTGAAATAGGCATTAAGTGATTTTAAAGTATCGCTGTCTTGTTCAACTCTTTCTGTTTGCGTTTCTAAAATATTAAGGTTCTTTTTATAAATGCTTTCACTGATTTCATCATGTCGAAATAGAGCTTTCAATTCTTTTTTCTGAACAGCTAAGGTATAAATTCTAAGCATATTTTCTACAACATGATTAGCATCCATATTTAATTCAGCACATTGTGTACAAATTTTATCATGCTGTTTTTTATAGTAATCAACAAAAATTTGATGTTGTTCAGCACTGATATGACGGTTGTCGTAAAGCTTTTTACTATGTTGGATAATATCTTTATAAATTAGAGCTTTGCTTTTGTAATAGCTTAATTGTTCGTGGGGTAATAGAGCGTCAATTTTTAACCAGCGAACAACTAGCCCAAGGGTGTTTGCTTTAATCAATAAGGTAAAGTAAATACTTCCAATTGTAATTGCGATAATAAACTCTTTAATTGAAAAGTCATAAGGCCAATTAGGCAAGGATGTATTGTCAGGAATGAGTAAAACCATAACTACAGCAAGTGACCCTCGTAAGCTGCCCCAAGCCATTAAATGTTGCCAGTTTAATGGAATGTTCTCTTCTGATTTAAATTGATTGGCTATGCCTACAGAAACATAGACTGAAATGGCACGAGCGATCACCACCACAAAAATAATCATTAAAATGGGTAGCCAGGCAATGTTTAAAGAGATTGTAAGACTGGTAAATAACAAGCCCATTAGAAGAAAGACTAGAGAGTTTGATACAAAAGCAAAGTACTCCCAGAATTTATCCATATACTCTTCAACACCACTGGACATTTTGAAACGACCATAATTTCCTAAAACCATTGATGATACTAAGGTGGCAATAATGGAGGAGATATGAATGTTGTGTCCATTAATAATCCAGTGAGTAGAGATTACTTCGGCCAATAAAAAAGTAAAATGAGCAACAAGTAAGGTTAGGGTGATTTCTAGGTTCTCGTGGCCTTTAACCCATTCAATCAATTTCGAAAAAATAATCCCCATTAAGAAACCAAATAGGCTTCCTCCTACAATCATGGTGCTGACTGTAATTAATCCTTGTAAAAATGTTGCATAACCGTGGTAGCCATGCGCGATAACATCAAGTAACACCACGAAAATGGCAAAAGCAGTACCATCATTAAATAAGCTTTCGCCTTCAAAAATAAGTGTTAAACGATGTGGAGCACCAAATTCTTTAAATAAAGCAAGAACGGCAACAGGGTCAGTCGCTGAAATAATAGCGCCAAATAATAAAGTGACCAAGAGTGGGATTTGGAAGCCTAATAATTGAAACCCCCAATATCCGACATAACCAATAAAAAGAGTGGAAACCAATAAGCCAATAATTGCCAATATACTAATGGCAATTTTGTTTTCCCTCATATTGCGAACTTTAATGTTATAGGCAGATTCAAAAATTAAGATAGGTAGAAATACAAAAAACAATAATTCAGGCGTTAGTTGAAAGCTGGTGATAAAAGAGAAAAGTTCGATTTTAGATAAAGGAACTAGGAGTGAGCCAGCAATGACAAGAAGAACGGTATAAGGGATTCTAAATTTTAGCGAGAGTATATTTACTCCGAGAGAAATAAACATAAGAGTAAAAATGGAGAGATATACGTCGAGTGTCATTTCAAATCCAAGTTGTTTCTAACTGAATATTAGCAATATACAGATAACACTATATATTCACTAGTCGAAAATTTTCAATCAAATTTAATCGGAATAGTAGTTAGATAAAAAATACAGCTTCTTTATTATCTGAACAGCAAACTATATATGACTAAGAGAATGTGTTTGTTGTCACCTGACGACAAACAGCCCACTTTTATTAGCTAATAAATATGTTTTATTTCAAGTGCTTGCTTGTTTTTTGTGTAAGTGTAAATGTTTTTTATTTTTATGAGGGTTGTATAAAGTAAATACATAAAATATGTCGGGTTTTTGCGTCATATTTAGATGGGAATTAATAAAATAAATAACCAAATATGTAATGGGAGTAGTACATATAAGACTTGTTTGTTTTTGGTATATGTCTTGCTTTATACCCTGATGATATCAGAGCAATCTATTGTTAATAGTAAGTGCTGGTATGTGGAAATACATTACAGGCATTATTAAAAATAGAAAATCACATATGAAAAATAAACAGAAAATAGCAATACTCAGGTCGGGCAGAGTTAAAATTCTGAATCTGGCTTTAGTTTTAACTTCAGCAATTAGCTTACCTGTTAGTGCATATACACTTATTGATTTAGGGGCAAATGTCACGCCCAAGTCTATAAATAATCTAGGTGTTGTTGCGGGGGCAAGAAATACAGATCAATACCCTGCTACTGCATTTAGTTGGTCTTCAGTAACAGGGTTTAATAATATCAATGGTGGGATTGTAGCCAATGTGATAAATAATAACGGCATTATTGCAGGTAATACGGTTGATGGTGCTTTTATTGAGAATCGTGATTGGAGTGATTATGGTGCCTTTGGAATAAATCAACTAGGTGAAGTGGCAGGGTACAAGGTGGGTAATAACCCTTATCAACCAAGATCTTTACCTTATAATCCGGCAATATTTAATGGCAATAAATGGGTGTTTTTTGATATTGCTAGATTATATTCACGAGGCACACGACAAGGCGTTTATGCGGATAGATATATTTTGAATGCTATTAATGATAGTGGTCTTTCTGTTGGATATAAATATCGCTATGGATTAGCGGGAACAGCTGCAATTTTGATTGATACAAAAGGGCCTGTTAATGATATTACTGATGTAGATTTCCTACCAACACCAGCAGGTGGGCGAGCTGTTGATATTAATAGAAATAATAGAGTGGCTGGTACGACAGGAAGCAATACCAGAGTTGACCCTGTAATTTACTCTAAAGCCTATGTTTATGAATATGATAGAGATAACTTAATAATCTTATCTGTTCTAAATGGTGGATTGCGTAGTAGTGCTAACGATATTAATGAGAACAATGAGGTAGTGGGTAGTTCAGAATCTATATCAGGGAATCATGCTGTATTGTGGGATGAAATGGGCGGTGTTATTGACTTGAATGATGAGATAACTTTGCAGGGATGGGCACTCACATCCGCCACAGCTATTAATGATAATGGTGATATTACGGGAATAGCTTTAGTGAATGGTGTTTCTCATGGTTTTGTATTAACTAATGGTACAGTTACCCCGCCTCCTAGTACAGCAAACCAAGCACCTGAAGCAATTGTAACTGCTAATGTTTATTCTGGTAGAGCTCCTTTGAGCGTAAGTTTTGATTCAAGTGCTTCAGTTGATGCTGATGGTGCAATTGTCGGTTATTTTTGGGACTTTATGGATGGAAGTAGCAGTACTGAAGCAAATCCTCAGCATACATTTAGTTCTCAAGGGGGGTATCGCGTGACATTAACAGTGACTGATAACCAAGGCTTGACTCATTTTACTGAAGTAGAAATTACCGTTAGAAAAAAGAAAGGAAAGTGATAGCTTACTTTTATTAATAAAAAGATGGCACAAGGAATGTGCCTGATAGCTAGAAATGGAGTATTTGCAATTTATAATAATTATATGAGGAAATTATGAAGTATTTTAAAAGTGGCTTAAAACCAATGCTATGCACAGCTTTGTTATTGCTAATGTTTAATGCTATTGGCGTAGCTCAAGCAATTGATGTTGTTGATCCTGTACGGGTTATGGCAGCCCAGTGTGCTCAATGTCATGGAATGGACGGTAATAAATTGGAAGGGTTTGAAAATTTAAATGGTGAACTTGTTGGTGAAATTCAGGATGAATTAATTGAAATGACTCGAGATTCTGATAATGATCTGATGCATCATCAAGCAAAGGGTTATACAGAGGAACAAATAATAGCATTAGCCAATTATTTTGCTGGGCAAGCTAAAGTGAATTCTGATAATTCTGAAGTAGATGAAGTAGATGAAGTAGATGAAGTAGATGAAGTAGATGAGGTAGATGAGGTAGATGAGGTAGATGAGGTAGATGAGGTAGATGAGGTAGAGCATGATTGAAATCTTAATTCCCATCAATACATTGGTAAGCAAAATCTTATAACTTTTTCAAGGAATCTATTATGACTCAAATTAATCGACGTGAATTTATCAAAATATCGGGTGCGAC
>Ga0105355_10005784_pt1 | contig 10389 bp, 7 predicted proteins | sample GOMGulsemesocosm_2_FD_83508 | JGI IMG/M metagenome (GOLD analysis project Ga0105355, IMG submission 83508) | Methane-oxidizing microbial communities from mesocosms in the Gulf of Mexico - GOM9C Gulf of Mexico | ecosystem: Environmental > Aquatic > Marine > Cold seeps | place: Gulf of Mexico...
GCTAAAATTGGTGTAAGTTACAAGTTCTAAATCTGAATATTATTGTCTTTCCCTAGAGACAAAGTATAAAACAGCCCTCATTTGAGGGCTTTTTTTTGTTTTATTCGTTAGTTATTTCTACCACCCCTTTTTACTATCCAAATCAGCTATTACAAACTACGCTTACAATCTAATAAATATCGTTTTAATTTAGAGCGTATCAAACTTAAAAAACGAAATGACATTTAATAAAGTGAATACGCTATGGCTAAATACACGCTACAGGGGAAAACAAATGAAAAACTTTATACGAAGTAACTTACTTTTACTTTGTTTAACGGCATGTTTAACTTTAAGTAATAGTGTTATCGCAGATTCTACTTCATCATCATTAAGAGGAAAAATTACAGGTCCACAAGGCAACCCTGCCCCAAATACAAAATTAACCATCATACATAATCCATCAGGCACAGTGCGTGAAACCCAGACTAATGATGTGGGTACATTTAGTGTTAAGGGTCTCAGAGTTGGCGGCCCTTATACTGTTGTAATAGATTCTGATAAATTTAACGATACCATGGAAGAAGGCATCATTTTAAAGCTAGGTGAAGCTTTTAGGCTAAATATAGATCTTAAAGAAACCAGTCAGAATATAGAAACCATTGTTGTGACAGGCTCTTCCCAGGCGTATATTTCTACAGGCAGTAACTCTTCCTTTGGCGCATCAGAAATTGCCAGAGCGCCCGCTTTTAATCGTGATTTAAAAGATATCGTTAAAAACAACCCTTTAGCTGTTGTGGATGAATCAGGTGGATTGAGCTTTGGTGGCTCGAACCCTAAATACAACAGTATAACCATAGATGGTATCGGGCAAAATGATGACTTTGGTTTAAATACAAGCGGCTACCCTACCCAGCGATCACCAATTTCTCTTGATGCGGTAGATCAAATTGCTGTTGATAGCTCTCCATTTACAGCAAAAGTTGGTGGGTTCTCAGGAGGTAGCGTTAATGTGGTAACAAAGTCTGGTACAAATGAATTTAAAGGCTCATTTTTTTACGAATTTATGAATGAAGATATGGCTGGTGATCCAAAAAGTAAATTATTGGAGGATTCTGATCAAAACTTTGATGTGGGTAAACAAAGCACTTTAGGGCTTTCGTTTGGAGGGCCACTTATTAATGATGAGTTATTCTTTTTTGTTTCATTAGAACAGTTTAAAAAAGAAGCCCCGGCCCCTTTTGGCATAGGTTCAGGCTCGACACCGAGTGATATAAGCCAAGCAACTTTTGATGAATTTAGTGACATTCTTTCAAAAACATACAATTTAACAGATTCATTAGGGAGCGATCCGAAAGATGAAGATGACAAGTTTTTAGTAAAACTAGACTGGAATATAAATCAACAGCATAGAGCTGACTTTACTTTTCAATATCAAGATAATCAAGAGGATAGAAATTATACAGATTCAGATGATGAGTTAAAACTGGCTTCTAACGGTTATAAATATAAAACGGTATTAAGAAATTTTGCAAGCCACATATATTCAGATTGGAATGATGATTTTTCTACAGAAGTGAGTATGAGCCTCAAAAATACCAGAACTGATTCATTAACCAACAGTAATCTTGGTGAAGTAAATGTAAGAGTACCCGATGGAGATATTGTTTTTGGTGTAGATGCTTTTCGTCATGCAAATGTTGCTGAAACAACCACTTTAAAACTTCATTTAGATGCTAACTATTTAATGGGTGATCATGAAATTAAATTTGGTATTCATAGTGAGCGTTTACGTTTGTATAATTTATTTGTTGAAAGTTCAAAAGGTGTTTGGGATTTTGATAGTTTAGAAGATTTTGGCTCAAAAGTGCCTTCACGTTTTACCTATAAAAATGCTTATGACAATGATCCTAATACCAGTGCTTACGAGATGGTAAGATATACAACATCACTTTATGCTGAAGATACTTGGGTTTTTAATGATGACTTAGATATCACTTTTGGTGTACGTTATGAACGTTTATCTTCAGATGATACTCCAATCGAAAATACCGCATTTACAAATACCTACGGCTATCCTAATACAGAAAACCTTGATGGTTTAGATATCTTTTTACCTAGAGTTGGTTTTAAATATTACATCAATGATAGTGCAAGTTTACGTGGGGGCATTGGTCGCTATAGTGGTGGTAAACCCAATGTTTGGGTGGCCAATTCTTTTACAAATGATGGTATTACCTTTGTGAGTGCACCAAGTAGTGTGACTAATGAAATCATTAATGATCCTAATTTAGTTGATTTTTCACAAGTTCCTCAAGCTGCAAAAGACTCTTTAACTCAAGGTGCCGGCTCTACAAACTCAGTAGACCCTAATTACAAAATGGCATCTGATTGGCGTTTTCAATTAGGGTTAGATATGACCATAGATATCCCTTATTTAGGGGAAGACTATCAATGGAGCATTGAAGGAAATTATATAAAAAAAGAGGACTCACCTTTTTGGGTTGATAATGCCAGAAAAATTAAAGGGCAAACAGCTGATGGCGGCCGAGATATATATGAAAGCATATATACAGGCGATAAAACTGATAATTACGATATTATGCTTACCAATGCAGATAAAGATGGCCGTAGTATTCTTTTGAGTACCAGCTTGCAAAAACAATGGAACAATGGCGTAAGAATGAATATGTCTTATACCAATCAAGATATCACAGAATCAAACCCTGGCACGAGTTCTCGGGCAGTTTCTAATTACCAATATAATGTTGCACTAAACCGTAATGATCCGCTTATTGATACCGCTTATTATGAAGTTGAGCATAGATTTGTAATTAACTTAGGTTATACAACCCAATTCATTGATGGCTATGATACGAATATTGATTTATTTTTTGAACGTCGTTCAGGCAGACCTTATTCGTATACTTTAGGTGCGCATAATGATGGTGATTTAGGAGATCAAAGAGATTTAAATCGTTCTGATATTTATATACCTTATATCCCAACGAGCGCAACAGATAGCGCGATAGATTGGGAAAATAGCATGTCTTATGATGAACTGATGCAATTAATTAATGATGCTGGTTTATCGGGCTTTGCTGGTGGTTATGCCGATAAAAATAGTCACTCACAGCCTTGGGTCACAACATTAGATTTAAATATTCAGCAAGAAATACCGGGCTTTAAAGAGTCACATAAAGGCATGGTGTATTTTACGATAGATAATCTAGCCAATTTATTAAATAGTGATTGGGGACAAGTTCATAGAATGACATTCCCACAACAAATTTTAGTTGATTATGATGTAAATGATGATGGCCAGTATATATATCAGGAAAGGTTTGGTGGCTCTGATGTACGTAATTGGAGTGAGTTTATGCAAGAAGAATCTGTATGGAGAATTAAACTTGGGTTACGGTATAACTTTTAAAGTTTAAATATGAAAATAAAAGCCGATTGATCTCGGCTATTATTTTTTATGCTCATTAATTTTATTATCTAGTTTAGACAAAACTGATATAAAACTCGTATATTCTGCTTCAGATATACATGACTTTAAATTTGATTCCCATGCTAACGCTTTAGGGGCAATCTCATGATAAAGGTTTTTGCCTTGTTCAGACAATGCTACAAAATAAGCACGTTTATCATCATTATTTACTTTTTTGACTAAATAGCCCATATCTATCATGGTTTTAATTGCGCGAGATACGGTAGATTTATCCATCGAAGCAAATGATCCCAATTGTTTAGCAGTGACAAAGCCATGCTCAAAAAGGTTCACTAAAATACGCCATTGAGCAATGCTTATTCCATACTCAAAAGTATAAACGCTAGAAAAAGCCTCACTAATATTGTTTGATGAGTTTGCGATACGGTACGGTAAAAATGTATCTAATTTAATCGTTTTTTCTGCTGTCATAAAATCTACTCAAATATATTTATTGCAAATACTCTCACGTGAGAGTATTTTTATAAAGCTTATTTCTAAACGTCGAGCTTAAAATCATGACTTTAACAAAAACAGAACCACAAAACCTAAAATATATGACTGGTTTTGGCAATGAATTTGAAACTGAAGCACTTGAAGGTGCGCTGCCAGTTGGGCAATTTAGTCCACAAAAAGTAAAATACGATTTATATGCTGAGCAATTTAATATCACGGCTTTTACAGCGCCTCGCTCTCATAATCTCAGAAATTGGTTTTATAGAATACGCCCCTCTGTTGTACAAGGTAACTACGAACCAATTGATAATGCCTTAATACGTAGTGCGCCAATAACTGAAATCCCAACCCCACCAGATATGCTACGCTGGGATCCGATAGACATACCAACAGATAAAACCGATTTTATTGATGGCCTTATTACTATGGCTGCAAATGGCAGTGTAAATGCACAAACGGGCATAGGTATTCATATCTATGTTGCAAATGCGTCTATGGATGGTCGTTATTTTTGCAATGCCGATGGTGAGCTATTATTTGTACCACAAGATGGAGAAATCATTCTTCACACAGAATGTGGTAAGTTAGACATTAAAGCGGGTGAAATTGCAGTGATCCCAAGAGGGATTAAATTTAGTGTTGAGCTGTTAACCGATAACGCTCGTGGTTATATTTGTGAAAACTATGGTAATGCATATGAATTAGCAGAGCGTGGCCCTGTAGGCGCAAATGGTTATGCTAACGACAGAGATTTTCAATACCCTGTGGCTGCCTTTGAAGATAAAGAAGGTGATTTTGAGCTTATTACCAAGTTTAACGGTAATATGTTCCGTTGTGATATAAAACACTCTCCTTTAGATGTTATTGCTTGGACAGGCAATGCAGGTCCATATAAGTATGACTTATCTCGTTTCAATGTAATGAATACAGTGAGCTTTGATCATCCTGATCCTTCAATATTTACAGTCTTGACTTCTCCATCAGGTACGCCAGGTGTTGCAAATATTGATTTTGTTGTATTCCCCCCTCGTTGGATGGTAGCAGAAAATACATTTAGACCACCGTACTACCATAGAAACATCATGAGTGAGTTTATGGGATTAATAGAAGGTGTATATGATGCAAAAGAACATGGATTTGTGCCCGGCGGTGCCAGTTTGCATAATTGCATGTCGCCTCATGGTCCTGAAGCTGAAGTTTTTGAAAAAGCATCTAACACTGAGTTAGCACCGCAAAGATATGAAAATACTTTAGCCTTTATGTTTGAGTCAAAGTATATTATTTCTCCAACTAAATTTGCATTACAAGGTGAAACGCGTCAGCCAAATTATCAAGATTGTTGGCGTGAAATCAAAAAATACTATAAAGCCCCTACTTCGGAGCAAAAATAATGAAACTTTATACTTATTTTAGATCTTCAGCTGCGTACAGAGTACGCATTGCTTTAAACTTAAAAGGTTTAAAACATGAGCTAGTGCCTGTTAATTTATTAAAATCAGCACAAAACGGCCAGGATTATTTAGAAGTTAATCCACAAGGTCTTTTACCTGCACTTGCAACTGAGAAAGGCAATATAGGCCAGTCTCTTGCAATATTGGAGTGGATTGAAGCTGAGCATCCTGAAACACCTATATTACCAGGGGATCATTGGAACCAAGCACAAATTCGGAATTTAAGTTATGCCATTGCTTGTGATATTCACCCAATTGATAACTTACGTGTTTTAAAGTATTTATCTTCTGAATTAAAAGTAACGGACGAACAAAAAACAACATGGTATAAACATTGGGTTGAAGTGGGTTTTGAGAAAATTGAAACTATGCTGGAGCAATCTGATTTGTATCAAGGCCAGTTTTGTTGTGGTAATTCACCAACCCTTGCTGATATTAACTTAGTGCCACAGGTGTTTAATGCATTAAGATTTAAAGTAGATATGTCTGCCTATCCTAAAATAGCAGCGGTTTATGAGCTGTGTAATCAAATGCCCGCGTTCATAGATGCAGCACCAGAAAATCAGTTAGATGCGACTTAGTTAGTCTAATGATATTAGCCTAATGATAATAATGCCCTCTTTTATATTGGGCATTATTTATTATTACGGTTTTTAATATTTTACAGCTTATGATTTCAAAGCTGATTGTAATGTTTGTGCATGCTCAGCTAAATCTAAGCCTAAGTCTGTTAGGTAGCCACCATCTTTTTGATCAATAATTCCCTTTTCAAATAAACGTTTTGCTGCTTCAACAAGAGCAGGCTCTGCATCTTGATGAACTTTAAGGCCTTGCATCATACTATCCATTGGAAATTTTAAGATAAGATCAAGCTCTTCACACATTAATTGACTAAATTGCATATATTCACACCTTAACTATTTTTATTGTCAGCTAAAACATAGCCTGTTGTTGGCTTAATTTAAAGTATTAATTGCATAAAAATTGATTTAAACCAGGATATTGCAAAATATTAAATATTTAATGTGTATATATATGTAATCTAAACTAGACTCAAAGCTTGATATAAATCACATTATTATTAAAAATGTTAAATTTATTGCAAATGACATTGATTATCATTGGTATACCTATATAATGCACCCATAAAAATTAATACTACAATAGAATCAAGGGTTATCTATATGTTTAATATGCGTAAATCAATTTTAGCAACAGCAATTCTAGCTGGTACTTTAGGTCTTACTGCTTGTGGTGGTTCTAGCGACAGCAAAGAAAAGCCAGTTGAGCCTGTAAATACTGCCCCTAGCAATATTACAATTACTTTAGCTGATGGCCAAAGCTTTATGGGTAATGTTTCTGGAACTAATGCGGGTTCTTTATCTGCAACTGATGCTGACTCAGGAGATACGTTAACATTCACTACAGCAGACGATAATTTTGACATAATTGATAATACATTAGTATTAAAAGATGGTGCTTCAATTTCGACTGATTCTATTGATGTTACAATTTCTGTAACAGACAGTGTTAATGCCGCAGTTGAAGAAACTGTGACTATTAATGTTTCGCAGCTAAGCGATTATTATGGTTTTAATAGTAAATTTTTAGATAATAAGTCATCAGTATCTTACTCAGGTCAAATTGCTCGCCACGCTTTATTAAATGAACTAAAAGCATATATTGGCACTTTAACAGTCTCTTATGTTAATGATAACAATATTACAGCTGCACAAGTTGAGGCACATTTAATTGCTTTATTCTCAGATTATGACGCTATCTCTGAAAATGAATTTACATTTACTGATACAACTAACTTAAAGCAAAAAACTTTTGCTGACATTTCTTCTTCAGGTAAAGAGTTATCAGGTAAAATTGCTGGTAATGATGACAGCAAGCAAACTAAACGTTGGTTAGAAGAAGGTACTTTTGTAGGTTGGAATGACTTTGGTACTGAAGCTAAAACACCTGAAGGTTTAGTTCACCATTTCTTTACTATGATAGTTAAACAAGTTCAAACTACTAATGATGGTGAAGTAATTAACGATCACTTCGGTAATCCTATTTCTAAATTATTTATCACTCCTGAAGGACAAGATTTACAACAGTTAGTTCAAAAACATCTTTTAGGTGCGGTAATGTTCTCACAAGGTACTGATGATTACCTTGAAGATGGTTTGTCAGCAGATAATACAAAGCAAGATAAAGATACTAAACCTTACACTTCATTAGAGCATCAATTTGATGAAGGTTTTGGCTACTTTGGTGCGACACGTGATTTCTTAGCATATACAGATGAAGAAATTGCACAAAAAGATGGACGTGATGATTACCAAGGCAAACATGATACAAATGGCGATGCTGTATACGACTTAAACTCTGAGATAATTTTTGGTAATTCAGCTAACGCAGGTAAACGTGATCGTGGTACTGCATCTCAATCATCACCTACTGATTTCACATCAGAAGCAATGAATGCTTTTCTTGCTGGTCGTAAAATAATCAATGATGCAGTTGGTAACGCATTATCTGATACTGAAACATTAGAATTAAATGAACAAAGAGATATCGCAGTACTAACTTGGGAAAAAGCAATTGCTGCAACAGTTGTTCATTACATTAATGATGTGAATGATGATTTAGATGCTGGTGCTGAAGAAAGTTTTGCCGATTTAGCAAAACATTGGAGTGAACTAAAAGGTTTTGCACTTAATTTCCAATTTAGCCCATTCTCGCCTATGAGTGAAGCTGACTTTGCTACGTTACATACTCTTTTAGGTGATAAACCTGAGTTAGTTAATGTAGGCGAATACCAAGCTAAATTAATTGAAGCGCGTGATTTAATTCAAGCTGCTTATAATTTTGATGCCGAAAATGTTTCAAACTGGTAATTTTAAATAATATTTTTAGTAAAAGGTTAGTGTTGTAATAAGCACTAACCTTTTGTTGTATATAAACATAGGAATAATAATGGCTTTCAATAAACGCTTAAATACGATTTGCCTTGCGATAAGTACAACATTGTTTTTATCTGCATGTGGCGAAAGTACTTCAAGTAACTCAGGTCCAGGCTATGGCCCGCCAGATCCGGGTAACGGTGGTGGCACTCCCACTTTCGATGAATCAAAGCTAATAAGTAACCTTGTTGATCAAGTGATCACCCCTACTTTTAATGCTTTTTCAGAACAGTCAAAAAATCAATTAGCTGCTATTTCAGATTATTGTACATTAGAAGAAAACTTCACTCCAGATCAGGATGACCCAGCTCCAGTTTCAGCAGCAATGTTATTAGCACAACAAAATTGGCAAGATACTATGTCAATCTGGCAACAAGCTGAAGTGATGCAAATGGGGCCTTTAATTGAAAATGAAAGCGAATTAAGAAATCGAATTTATTCATGGCCTGCATATAGTTATTGTGGCATAGATCAAGATGTTGCCTACTTTGAAGATGGTGTTGTGAATTTAGATCCCAATAAACCCTATGATATCAAAGCAAGAACATCAACACGTCGCGGATTGTTTGCAGTCCAAAGATTATTATTTAATGACGATTACAACCATGCTTGTACCACCGCCAATGATGCATTAAGTGATTGGAATAGCCGTACAATACAAGAGCGAAAAGTTGCACGTTGTCAGTTTGCACAAGAAGTATCAAAAGATTTAGTTGATAACTCCCAAGAATTACTATCACAGTGGCTGGGTGAAAGCGGCTATGCAAGTGAACTTAAAAATGCAGGCCAGCCAGGTAATAGCTTTGAATCTACTCATAAAGCAGTCAATGTTATTACAGATGCCATGTTTTATACCGATTCAATTGTAAAAGATAAAAAACTCGCAGTGCCATTAGGTAAATTTGCTAATTCTTGTGGTTTTGAAGTGTGTGCTGATGATGTTGAATCATATGACTCTGGTTTTTCTTTAGACAATATAAAAGCGAATTTAGTCGCATTTGAAAAAATGTTTTTAGGCAATTTACAAGGTGAAGCCGCCTTAACTGGTTTTGATGATTTTTTAATTGAAGAAGGTGCCTCTGAGACTAATGATATTATGATTCAGGGGATCAATGATGCAAAAAATGCCGCAGCACAAATAGAGACAGATTTAAAAACAGCATTAATCTCTGAAAATGAAAAAGTAGAACATGCACACGCTAAGGTAAAGGATATTACGGATCAACTTAAAAATGATTTTATCAATAAACTCGCTTTAGAGCTGCCAAAATCATCAGCTGGCGACAACGATTAATCAAAGGTATCCAAAATGAAAAAAACATTATTAGCATTATCAGTTGCAACCTTAATTAATCCGCTTGCAGCATCTGCAGGTGATACAACAGATGACGTAAAGAATAAAGCAATCGAACATATGCAAATTCTAAGTCATGGTGATAAGTTAAGAACAGAATCGGGATCTTCAACTTTATTAACAGAGCTTGAACTTGAAAAACATGAGTATGATGATATCCATCGCATACTTGCATCTGTACCGGGTGTAAATATTCGTGAAGAAGACGGTTTTGGTTTAAGACCTAATATCGGCTTTAGAGGTGTAACACCTGAACGTAGTAAAAAAATTACAATACTAGAAGATGGTATTTTAATCGGTCCGGCACCCTATTCTGCCCCTGCGGCCTATTATTTTCCTGTTACTACGCGTATGACTGCAGTCGAAGTATTTAAAGGTCCATCTGCAATCAAACATGGTCCGCAAACTGTTGCAGGCACTTTAAATTTAGTGACCAGACAAATACCCATTCATAATGAAGGCGGATTAGATTTAGCTTTAGGTACTGAAGGTTATGGTAAGGCGCATGCTTACTTTGGTGAAACACATGATAATCTTGGTACTTTATTTGAAGCCGTTCATTTAGAGGCCGATGGTTTTAAAGACTTAGATGGTGGAGGCAATACAGGTTTCGAAAAAAACGACTTTTTAGTTAAAGTTAATTACTTAATAGCTGGTAAGAAGTTTGATCAAACTGTTGAGCTAAAGTTATCTTATGCA
>Ga0105355_10005795_pt1 | contig 10379 bp, 8 predicted proteins | sample GOMGulsemesocosm_2_FD_83508 | JGI IMG/M metagenome (GOLD analysis project Ga0105355, IMG submission 83508) | Methane-oxidizing microbial communities from mesocosms in the Gulf of Mexico - GOM9C Gulf of Mexico | ecosystem: Environmental > Aquatic > Marine > Cold seeps | place: Gulf of Mexico...
AGATATTCGTAGAAGAACGCAAATTAAAGATGGTGATAAAGTTATTGGAAATAGCACTAAAGTAAAAGTGGTAAAAAATAAAGTAGCACCACCATTCCAAATTTCTGAGTTTGACATTATGTACGGTCTAGGGATTTCTAAAGTTGGCGAAATCTTAGATTTAGGAGTTGAGTATGGAATTATAAAGAAAAGTGGTTCTTGGTTCAGTTATGGTGATACTAAACTAGGTCAGGGGCGTGATGCTGTTAAGAGTTTAATTAAAGATAATCCTGAGTTAGCAGAAGAATTAGAAGGTAAAATTATTGACAAAATAAATACAGATGAAGTATAGTATCTAGTTTACTATATTTTTAAAAAAAGGTTTAAAACAGTCATTTACTTGTTTTAAACCTTTTTTTATTGTTTTCTAATAACTCCGAAAGTAGCTGTTTGTCCTGTGGTTATATTCCAACCTTGTTTAAATATTAAATTTCCGTTAATATCGTATACCACAAACTGTGCTGTATTAGGTCCGGAATAGCCTTGATTTTTTGCTAAGAATGTAATTTTATTGTAGCCTATATTCAAATCTACATCTATCACAAAATAATTATTTTTTAGAATGATATTGGCTCTATAAAGTTGATCGTTTACATAAACACTTATAATGTCTCCATCTACTAAACTATGATCTCTACATTCTATTACAATTTCCTTACTCTTTGTTGTGATAGTTCCTAATTCGCTAGTAACTTGTTTTTTACCAAATGTAAGATCTTCTCCTTGAAATATTTTTTTAGTGTACACTCCTTTTTCGGGTGCTGGAATCATCACTGCACTTTTGGTATCACTTTTTGTTTTTAATACACGCTCTGCGGTGTTGTTAAGTGTGGCTATTTTATCTTTGTTTGCACTTTCTAATGTATAATTGCTACTAGGTTTTATTTTAACTGTACTAGCTTTCGCTTTCAAATTCAGTTTACCAGATGCTTTTTTGTTATCATCGTACTGTGCCATGGAGTGCATGGAATATAATAGAGTAACTAGTAGTAAAATCGTATTCTTCATAATGGTACAATAGTATAATTTTTTTGTGGGGATGGCTCTTAATATGTCGTTAAAAGTGCAATTATTGTTCCTTTATGGCTAATTAATGGTATTTTTTTATGAAATTGTATAATTATAGGTAATTTTACTGTTTTTAATACATCGCTATTTTGGAGAATTTACAAATTATACTCGAGAAAATTAAAAATTTTCAACATAAATTCTATTTGAATGAATTAATTCGAGGTGTAATTTTATTCCTTGCTTTTGGAGTACTCTATTTTTTAGTAACCTTATTTATTGAATCCTGGTTGTGGTTGGATACTTTTGAACGGTGGATTTTATTCTCTCTTTTTATAGGAATTGAATTATTTTTAGTATTCAAATTTATAGGAATACCTATATTTAAACTTATAGGTATTTCAAAAGGGATTTCTATGGAGGAAGGAGCAATATTTATTGGAAAATATTACCCTAAAATTGATGATAAATTACTGAATATCATTCAGTTAAATGCTAGCTCTGTTCATTCTGATATGTTATTAGCAAGTATAGATCAACGTGCTAATGAGTTACGTCCTATTCCTTTTTTAAATGCAATTAATTTTGGATCTAATATTAAATATTTAAAGTACTTATTGCCGATTGTAGTTATTATTTGTCTCATATTCCTTACAAATTCTGCGTCGGTATTTTCTAATTCCTTAAACCGAGTAATAAATCCATCTTCGGTGTATGTGAAACCTGCACCTTTTTATTTTCAAATAGAGAACCCTTCTTTGAATTCTTTTGAGCATACGGATTTTGTATTAAAAGTTAAAACTATAGGGGAGGTGTCTCCAAGTGATATTCAAATTTTAGTGAATGGGCGTTCTTTATTAATGAAACAGGTGTCGGTAAATTTATTTGAATATATATTTACCAATGTAAATAAATCGATCCATTTTAAGTTACACGCTAACGATGTTAGTTCTAAGGAATTTTTATTGAATTGTAAAAAAGTTCCGGTTTTAGAAACTATTCAAGTAGTTTTAGAATTTCCTCATTATACTTTACGAAAAAACGAAAAGATGGCTAATGTTGGCCAATTAATTGTTCCACGTGGCACAAAAATTAAATGGCTCCTTTCTGGAAAAAATGTCGATTCCGTTTTCTTTTATATGGATTCGCTTTATCGTAAGAAAGCGTTTCTAAAATTGGATGAAGATACATTCAGTTTTAACAAAACGGTGTCGTCATCTTTTCAATACACTATTTCTAGTGCTAACGAAAATATTGACAATTTTGAACCTTTACATTTTGAAGTTCGCAGTGTTGCGGATGAATATCCTAGGATAGCAGTTCAGAAACTTGAACAAGTGAGTAAAGAGAGTGAAAATCGATTTTTAATAGACGTAAGCGATGATTACTTAGTCTCGGATGTTCGTATATGCTTTTATATAGAAAACGATGTAAAGACACTTGTTAAGAAGTCAATTTTAAGGCAAAAAAAGCAATTCCATAATTTTATTTATAGACTGTCTGATGAAATAGATTTTATCGATGGTAAAAAATATGAATGCTATTTTGAAGTCTTTGATAATGATGGAATTTTAGGACCGAAATCATCTAAATCGTCAATTTTTAAATTCTATAAAAAAACAGAGAACGAGATAAATGTTGATCGTATTAATAAAGAAAAAGAAGTAATTAATGATTTTGAAAAGGAACGTTCTTTACAAGAGTTAATGGAGAAGGATTTAGAAAAATTTAAGAATGAATTAAATGCAAAGAATGAATTTAATTTTAAAGATAAATATAAGTTTTCTAAATTTATGGAGCAGCAAAAAAAGCATGCTGCTATTTTGAATAGAAAACAAGAGGAGTTACTAAAAACTATTTCTGAGAGTAAAGTAAATAAATCCTTTGAGGAAAAAAAGGCTGATTTAGAAAAACGAATTAAAGAGTCTTTGGAGATGAATAATAAAAATAAGCTGTTAGAGGAATTAAAAGACTTGACGAAAAAATTAAAAAAAGAAGACTTGTTTAATAAACTTAATAAAATGAGTTCCCAGAATAAACAAAAGCAACGTTCGTTGGAAAGGCTGGTAGAGATGATGAAGCGTTTTTATGTAGCGCAAAAAGCGGATAAATTGCAAGAGGATTTAAAAAAGCTTTCTAAAAAACAAGAGGAACTTTCGAATGAGATAAATAGGGAGGAAGAACAATATAAATTGAATAAAGAATTTAAAGATTTGGAAAAGGAATTGGATGCTTTAAAGGAAGAAAATAAATCATTGAAAAAACCTATGGATATTCCGGATACTGATTTAGATGAAGAATTTATAAAAAAGGAAATGGAACAAGCAATTTTAAAGCAACGACAAAATAAGTCTCCTAAAAAACATCAAAAAAAGGCTGCGGATGAGATGATGGAAATGGCTATGAGAATGCAAGCGAACATGCAATCGGGCGAATTAGAAATGATTCAGGAAGACACTGAAGCCTTAAGAGCCATTGTTGAAAATTTAATTAATTTTTCTTTTCAACAAGAGTCTTTGATGGAGAAGATGGAAGGCATGGAATCGGATAACCCTACTTTATCTGAGCATGTAAAAAAACAACATCATTTAAAAACATACTTCGAGCATATAGATGATAGTTTATATGTGTTGGCTTTGCGTATGGAAAAGATGTCTTTAAAAATTGATAAAGAATTAAGCAATGCACATTATTTTTTAGATGATAGTATTGATTATTTTGAGCAAATTAAATATCGTGATGGAAATAGATCTCAACAGTATGTTATGACGGCTGTAAATAATTTAGCTGTCATGTTAAGTAATTTATTGGATAGTATGATGAACGCGATACCGATGCCTGGTTCTGGAAAAGGAGATGGCATTAGTTTACCCGATATTATAAAAAAACAATCCGAGTTATTAGAGGAAATGAAGAAGGGGATGGAACCTGATAATAAAGGTGAACCAAAAGATGGTGAACTTGGAGGTGCAGGTGAAGATGGTAAGGAAGGAGCGTTGTATAAATTATTTAAAGAGCAAACTAGAATTAAAGAAATGTTTGATGCCTTGAATAAAAAGATAGATGCAACTAAAGCTGGTAATGGTGTTTCAAAAAAAATGGATCAATTGTTAAATGATATTATTGAACATGGTTTTACGGACGCAAATTTAAAAAGGATGACTGCATTAAAATATGAATTATTAAAATTAAAAGAGGCTTTTAAACAGCAAGGAGAAAAGGAAGAACGTAAGTCTGACGAAAATATGTTAGAGTTTAAGTTGTCTAAAATTGATTCTATTTTGTTAAAAAAGTATTTTAAAACAAAAGACGAATTATTGTTACGTCAAAGTTTACCTTTGCAGCACGATTACAAAATTAAAGTGACTAAATATTTTAAAACAAATTAATGATAGAATTTCATTTTGAAAAGGAAGTGGAGATTCCGGATACGGAAGGTATTGGGAAATGGATAGTTGATTTAATATCAAATGAGTCGTTCCGATTGGACACCATCAATTATATTTTTTGTTCTGACGAGGATTTATTGATACGAAATGTCGAATTTTTAAATCATGATACCTTAACTGATATTATCAGTTTTGATTATACTATGGGTAAATTAATATCGGGTGATATTTTTATTTCTGTAGACAGAGTTGCTGAAAATGCTAAGGAATTTGAAGTTCCTTTTTTGGTGGAATTGCATAGAGTTATGGCACATGGCGTACTTCATTATTGTGGTTACAAAGATAAGACTTTAGATGAAAAATTGGAGATGAGAGGGAAAGAAGATTATTACCTATCTTTGCGTAAAATTTAATTGTTCCACGTGGAACAATTACTAATTTAAAAGACATGTTCCACGTGGAACATATTATATTATGAGTTTATTTAATACTACATACGATGTAATTGTCGTTGGTGGAGGTCATGCTGGGAGCGAGGCTGCAGCTGCAAGTGCTAATCTTGGAAGTCACACATTACTTATTACTATGTCTCTTCAGAATATTGCTCAAATGAGCTGTAATCCGGCTATGGGAGGTATTGCTAAAGGACAGATTGTCCGTGAAATTGATGCTTTAGGAGGTTATAGCGGTATTATAACGGATCTAACGGCTGTTCAGTTTAAGATGCTAAACAAATCCAAAGGACCTGCTATGTGGAGTCCTCGAGCGCAATCAGACCGTATGCGTTTCGCAGAAGAGTGGCGTTTTAGATTGGAGAATACACCTAATCTAGACTTGTTTCAGGACTCTGTTGTAGGTTTGCTGATAGAAGGAAATAAAGTGGTAGGGGTTAAAACAGCCCTTGGTTTAAAAATAAAATCTAAGTCTGTTGTGATTACTGCAGGGACTTTTTTGAATGGTTTAATCCATATCGGAGACAAAAGTTTTGGTGGAGGTAGAGCTGGTGAAAGTGCTTCTCATGGTATAACCGAGGAGTTAAATGCCTTGGGTTTTGAATCCGGAAGAATGAAAACAGGAACCCCTCCTAGGGTTGATGCTAGGTCTTTGGACTTCTCTAAAATGATTGTTCAACCAGGTGATTCGAACCCAGAAAAATTCTCATATTCAACATTAACATCTTCGTTAAAAGAGCAATTACCATGTCATATGACGCATACAAGTTTGGATGTTCATGATATGTTGCGTGAAGGATTTGATCGTTCTCCTATGTTTAATGGACGAATAAATAGTACAGGCCCGAGATATTGTCCTTCTATTGAGGATAAGATTGATCGCTTTTCAACCAAGGAAAGACATCAACTATTTGTAGAACCGGAGGGTTGGAAAACGAATGAAATTTATGTAAATGGGTTTTCAACTTCGCTTCCGGAAGATATTCAAGACCGTGCTTTAAGGTTGGTTTCAGGGTTTGAGAATGTGAAATTTTTCCGTTTTGGCTATGCAATTGAGTACGATTATTTTCCGCCGACTCAATTAAAACATACCTTAGAAACTAAAATAATTGATAATTTATACTTCGCTGGACAGATAAATGGAACTACCGGATATGAAGAAGCTGCTGCTCAAGGATTGATGGCTGGTATAAATGCATCGTTAAAAAACCAAGGAAAAGACCCTTTTGTTTTGAAAAGGAACGAAGCTTATATTGGTGTTTTGATCGATGATTTGATTACAAAAGGGACCGAAGAACCCTATCGAATGTTTACTTCGAGAGCTGAATATCGTACTTTATTACGTCAAGATAATGCAGATTTACGATTAACGCCTCGTGCTTTTGATCTCGGTTTGGTGTCTAAATTGCGAATTGATAGAGTGGAAGAGAAGCAAACTAAGACGGATTTATTCGTTCATTTCTTGCAAAATGCAAGTATTAAACCGTCAGAAGTCAATCCTATTTTGGAAGAAAAAGGAACTGCTCCAATAAATCAGGCCATGAAAATGTTTAAGATTGCGGCTCGTCCACAATTGAATTTTGGTGATGTTTCTAAATTTCCTGGTGTTTCTGAGTTTGTTTCTGCTAATAATATAGATAGAGAAATTGTAGAACAGACGGAAATTCATGTTAAATATGCTGGTTATATCCAAAAAGAAAAGAATAACGCTGATAAATTGAACCGATTGGAGAACGTTTCTATCCCTCAAAACTTCGATTATTCCAAAATAAAATCAATTTCTATTGAGGCTAGACAGAAATTATCTAAGATTCAACCTACGTCTATTTCACAAGCTAGTAGGATTTCGGGTGTTTCACCGAGTGATGTTTCTGTGTTATTAGTCTATATGGGGCGCTAATTGTTCCACGTGGAACCTAATTTATCTAATTTTATAGTGTTTAAAAAGTAAAATACAACCCGATTTTATGCCTGTTTATTTAAAATGTAAGGATTTTACCGTGTCTAATGAAGAGTTCGAATTGAAATTTCACAAGGAAATCGACATGTTAATTACTACTCCAAAACCTCAAAATGCTGATTTAGGAAAGTATTATAAGAGCGAAAAATACATTTCTCATACCGATGCTAATGATAGCTTTATAGATAAAGTGTATCAATTAGTCAAGAAAACCGCAATAAAGGGAAAGGTAAAATCTATTAAAGACTATAAAATTAGCGACAATAACCTGCTTGATATTGGTTGTGGTACGGGGGAATTCTTAGTTGCATGTAAAAAAGATGGTTGGAATGTAGTAGGAGTAGAGCCTAATTCGGATGCAAAAGCAATAACTATTTCTAAAATTGCTAATGAAAATCTAATTTTTGATTCCTTGGAACAGGTTGTAAATGTTTCTAAAGCAAGAAATTTGACGTTATTACCATGTGGCATGTCCTAGAACACGTTCCTAACTTGGAAGAAACTATTAAAATACTCTCCAATTTATTGTCAGAAAATGGAGTATTATTAGTGGCAGTTCCAAATTTTAAGAGTTTTGATGCTGTATATTATAAAGAATATTGGGCTGCTTTTGATGTTCCTCGTCATCTATGGCATTTTTCTAAAGGAGCAATCGAGCATCTTTTTTCAAAAGAGGATGTAAAATTGGTTAAAACCCAACCCATGTGGTTCGATTCTTTTTATGTTTCTATGCTGAGTGAAGTTCATAAAAGAGGTAGGTCTAATTTATTGATGGCTTTTTTAGTTGGTTTTTATTCAAACTTGAAAGGCTTATTCTCAAAAGAAGTTTCTTCACATATTTATTTCTTAAAAAAGTAAGGATAATTTTTAGTAGATTTTATATGAAAAATGATCTTTTTCATCTCTTTTTTTTATTTAGAACTTGTGTTTGAAGTTGTTTTTCTGTAATTATTTAATATTAATTATTCTGGCATTGACATATCTGTATGTCTTTTGCTCATTTTTTTTACTCTGAATCATTACCAAAGAGGTACGACTGTAGTAATCTCAATGCTGTATTCGATAATCATTGTTAAATTATAGGTTGTATTTTTAAGTATTCATTCGTGCTCAGGCATGCTGTTTTTACGAGAGTTTGTGATCTGCATTGAAGTTGTTTCTCTAAAACTATTCGTGCTTCCTTAAGAATTCCTGTTTATAAAATTAAAAGAGATGAATAAATTGAACCAAAAGAAGAAGCTTTTTAGGATGCCTTTTTTAATTCTTCGATTGGTTTACCTAAATCATGTTTAAAATTATCAATAAAACTAAGTTCAATTTACCATTACTAATTACCATTTTCGCTATGTTATTGTGACCGTAAGGTTTTAGTTTTGTAAACCCAATGGTATTTATGGCGTAATTTGTGTTGCTTAATTTGTTAGATAATACCCTTTTCCATGGTTTTTCAAATATCAATGAGAATTAAGTAAAATTAAAGAGAAGTATTAGTTGCTATAAATTTATATTTTTTTTAAAAAAAATCGCTTGTTTTGACTTTTTTTAAACTTAATTTGGAATTTCTGCTCAAAAAGGACATTTTTAAAACTAAAATCGATTTACACGTTATTTATTTAAAGCTTTACTTTAACTAGGTCTTGGTTGTTGAGAAAATCCAGAAAACTCTTTAAAACCTATTTAAAATGAGCGTTTTTTTTTGATGATTTTTGTTTTTTTAGGTGAAGTTTTATTTTTTCTAAAGTTGTTTTTGCATAAAAACATATAACATTTTATATCTTCGCCTTTGAACATTAATATCAAACATTAAAATGAACATTAAAAATGTAATTATCATTGCTGTGGTGGCTGTGGTGTTTTCATCTTGTAGTCATAGCAAAATTGGCTATATGGATGTAGAAAAAGTAATGACAGAATATACGGGAGTAAAAGATTTAGAGATAGATCTTAAAAACCGCCAAGAAATATTAGCAAAAAACTTGGACAGTTTGTCTGGTGTATTTCAAGGTAAAGTGAAAAATTACTATGCAAGCGCTCCTAAAATGAACGCTAAAAAGCGCCAAGAAATGGAGGCTGCTTTGCAGATGGAACAACAGATCTTGCAAGGAAAACAACAGCAAGCAACGTTAGATTTACAAAAATTGGGAAGAGAAAATACCGCGGTAATTACCCAATTATTGGATAGTTTGGTTTCAGTTTATGCTACAAAAAACGGGTATCATTTAATTATGGGAACTACTGGCAAAGGTACTGTTATGTATGGTGATGAAAGCCTAAATGTAACGGATCAAATGTTGGAAATTATGAATGCTCAGTACAAAAAATAATCAAATTATTTTTATAACATAGATTAAAAAATCAGCTTTTTGAAGCTGATTTTTTTTGTCTTGTTACTACTAATAATGCTATTTAAGCGTGTGTTTTTATTTATCACCGTTTTTATGATAAATGGCTTCTATAATTACAGTTAAAACTATGATTGAGCCACCGAAAATCGTGGTTAAATTAGGTGTTTCTGAAAGGAAAAAGAAGGCAAATATAATACCATAAACTGGCTGAACACTACTCATTATACTAGCAGTTCCTATATCGAAATTCTTAAAACTCATCACAAATAACGTATGTCCTATGGTTGTTGTAACCAAAGCTAACGCAATTAAAGCGCCTATGTCACTACTTGTAAATGTGAAATTTTGAACGAATATTACCGGCCATAAAAACAATGCAATTACCAACATTTGATAAAACATAAGTATGGAACTACTTGTATTAGTTACCATTTTCTTCATTAATATATTACGTAATGCATAGAAAAAAGCGGAGACAATTCCTGAAATAATACCTAAAGTTTGCTCGTTTTTTATGTCAAATTCTGGAGCCAAAAATGAAATTCCAATCAGTACTAATACCCCTAAAACTACATGGCGGAGATTTAATTTCGTTTTAAAAAATAAGGGCTCTAAAAAAGTAGTTATCACGGGATAAGTAAATAATGAAAGCATTCCAATGGCTACATTAGATAGGTGTAATGCATAAAAATAGGTAACCCAATGGATCCCCATAAACAGACCGCTAAGGAATACGGTTTTCCTGTTTTTGTTTTTTTTAATCTTAAAATTTACTCCTTTATACCAACAATATAGTCCTAAGAATCCTACGGCTAAAACACTTCGCATCCATATTATTACTGGAGGCGGCATGTTTATATACTTACCTAAAACGCCGGAGGTACTAATTAGTAAAATAGCAATGTTTATCTCTATAAAGTGTTTTATTGTGGGTGATTTCATTTGGTACGCTACGTTCGGGGTTATAGAAAAATTAACTTAATTTCAGTTTTTTAATCACGGAAAAAGCGGTGTCAACTACATCATCTTCTACAATTATAGTAAACTCATTAGTGGTGGATATCACTTCGTATAAGGCAATTCCTTCCCAAGCCAAACGTTTGAAAAACTGATAATATAATCCAGAAATTTTAGTGTTCATTTGTGGTAATCCAATGGTAATAGCCGATAAATTATGTTGTACAGA
>Ga0105355_10005801_pt1 | contig 10373 bp, 9 predicted proteins | sample GOMGulsemesocosm_2_FD_83508 | JGI IMG/M metagenome (GOLD analysis project Ga0105355, IMG submission 83508) | Methane-oxidizing microbial communities from mesocosms in the Gulf of Mexico - GOM9C Gulf of Mexico | ecosystem: Environmental > Aquatic > Marine > Cold seeps | place: Gulf of Mexico...
AAATTATTATTTAAGAATCAATTCACAAAAACTACATTAATCCGTGCTGTAAAAGAACTTTATTTCATTCCAGAAGGTACAACCCTTAATGTTCAATTATTAAAATTTCAACATGCTAAGGAACGTTTAGGCTTAGTTGTTGATGAATATGGTGATATTCAAGGTTTAGTGACATTAGAGGATATTTTAGAAGAAGTTGTTGGAGATTTCACTACGACGATGGAACGAACCACCAGTGAAGAAGTACATGTACAACCTGACGGAAGTTACTTAGTTGACGGTAGCGTAACCGTACGTGATATTAATAAAGAAATGACATGGTTTTTCCCAACAGATGGTCCTAAAACGTTGAATGGTTTGATCATCGAATATTTAGAAGACATTCCAGAAGCTAATTTAAGTGTTCGCATTGCTGGATACCCGTTAGAAATTGTTGAAGTTTCAGATAACATGATCAAAACCGTTCGAATTCTTCCAGAGCTATATGTAAGTACGGAGAAAGATCAGTAGCGTTAATTTCTCCTAATACTTATATAATTTAAAGGCCTTAAATCATCATTTACAGGCCTTTTTTTATGTTTTCTTATCAATCGGGTGTCATTATATTTTGATGCGCTTATTTTACCTTTTGTGGATAATACCATCAACCAACAAAGTTATTCACAAAGTTATTCACACCATATGATCTAATAGGGATCTTTCCACAATTTCTGTGGATAACAAAACGCAGCCCAATAATAGCCAGCCCTCACATAATGCAATGGATTTTTTTAAAGTTTTCGAAGTTTTTTTTACAATAATCTTAATTAGTTAAAACGTAGGCGTTTTCGAGCATTAGTACAATAAGACAAATATTTTAAGTCAGATTTGTACAATCTAAAATATATACGTTTACTGTAGTAGATTTAGCCCTAAAGATTAAAAAGCATGCTATTTTTACAAAAGAGCATGCTTTTTATTTATTTTTAACTTTCGATTAAAGGCTTATTAATCAAAAAACAATCGCCACAACCAGCCGTGGTTTAAATCATTCTCGCAACTTTTTAACTGGCTGCTGTAGCGCCTAGATCGGTTATCAACTTTTCTTGAAACTTTTACCAGCCAAGGTTTCTTTTTATAAGATTTCTTCTTAAATCCGCCCCAGCCTTCGTGATAATTTAAGTATTGATTGTAGGCATCCCATTTTGAAACTTTATTAATTTTTTGCGTTTTAAAAATAAACCAACCCATGAAATCAATGGCATCTTCAAAGTCATCACGGTCTGCTCCTGAATTATCTGTTTCTCGAACATAATCAGCCCAGGTCATGGTTTTTGCTTGTGAATAACCATAGGCTGTACTTACTCGCCCCCAAGGAATAAAGCCTAACAAATAGTCTCTAGGTGGTAAGGCGTCAGCTCTAAATGAACTCTCTTGGTACATCATACTCATGGGCACATGAATAGGCACCCCCCAGCGCTCTCGAACTTCTTTGGCAGCAAAATACCAATCACGGTGTTCTCGAAAAATTTCACAAATATTTTCAGGATTTTTCGGAGGTGAAGTTGCACAACTTGAAAGTAATATAATGCTGAACATTGAAATAAAAAAAGGTTTAATAAAGGGCATAACATCAATACGTTATTGAATTAGATATTGGTATCATGCCAGAAAGATTGAGTTATACCAAGTGCAGTCATTAATTGATCACTTAGTTACATTTTATGGCTTCTAGACAATGCATTAATTGCAGATTGTGGGTTGAAAAGATATATAAAAAATACTTTTCAATTTAAAATAAACTTTATTGAACTAAACTGAATATTGTTGTTCTTACTTTATAAGTGTTTTATGTTTCCCTTAGTAATTATGTTTTTATGACGCATCCCTTTTTAAGAGATGCTTTTTTTTTGCTTGAAATTTGACGTAAAAAAAGAATAGTAAATTTATTAAAATATGATGTTTTGTGATAAAGGGAGAAACATCATAAAAGTAAGTCTAATATCGTTGAAAGTAAAACCTTGCAGCCTTAGTTATTGATATGAAAAAAGCGCGTAATCTATACGCGCTTTTTTGTTTTCATATATTGACTAGCCCTAAATAAGGTTAACTAGCAAAGTAATCCGATAAAAATGTATCAAAATCTAGTTGATCAGAATCTTCAATAGCTTTTTGTTCTTCAATCGACTTTACTGCTGCTGCTGCAAAGTACGCTTCACTATATATTTGATAATCACTATCGAGCGACTTCTGACGATACTCTTGTGCTTGTTGCAAAGCTATTTTTGTTAAGCTTTTATCTTGATTAACAACACAGTCGAGCAGTTTAGCAGAAGGCGTTAAACTCGGATCAGTCAATTTTTCATGTTCATTTAATAATGCTTGAGTATATTTGTCGCCGCCATGTGCGTTATCTAATAATTTTGCGACTTTCCCCATTTCTGAGAAAATCTCGATTCCCCAATCTTTAACTGATTTATCACAACCATTATCATTGAGTAGTAACTGTGGGTCTCTTCCTCGTACAACAACTTCATCCATATTAGCATCACAGTTTTGTTGCTGTTCACAGCTAAATAACGGGCTATCTGCTAAGGCACAATAGGTTATAAAAACATCCAGAAAGTAAACTTGTTCAATGCTTATACCTGTATCAGAAAATGGATTAACATCAAGCGCTCGAACTTCAATATATTCCACCCCTCTATTTCTCAATGCCTCAGAAGGTTTTTCACCAGTTTTAGCAACTTGTTTGGGACGGATAGGCGCGTAAAGCTCATTTTCAATCTGCAGAATATTACTGTTAAGCTGTTGATATTTACCATCAACTTTAACTCCTAACGCAGCAAATTTTTCCGAAGGAAGATTGATCGCATTTTGTACACCATCTAAATAACCATCTAAGTCGTTATAACAAATTTGCAATGATGACTGCTCGCTGTTTGTGTAACCTAAATCACTCATTCTTAATGAAGTGGAATATTCAAGATACATATAACCACTCGTTGATTTTTTAAAAGGTAGTGAAGTGGCTTTATTTTTTAGAAATGAACCACAAATTGCTGGTGAGCTGCCGTAAAGGTAGGGTATCAACCAGCAATAGCGTTTGTAATTACGCAATAATGAAAAATATTTTTCTGAAATAAAGTCATTCGTTGGCGCATTACTTGCTGAAATCTGTTGCATGCTTTGCCAAAAGTTTTGCGAAAAAGAGAAATTAAAATGAATACCAGAAATCACCTGCATCATACTGCCGTAGCGATTTTTTAAGCCCTGACGATATGCGGTTTTCATCAAACCTACATTCGATGACCCATAGTTAGCCAGTAGAATTGCATCTTCATTATCAACAAAACAAGGCATACTCATGGGCCACAGTAATTCACCATCAATTTGGCTTAACGTGTACTTTTGAATATCTTGTAATTGTGCAATGGTTGTTTCAGCATCAAAACTTACGGGAGTGATAAACTCTAATAACGTTTCTGAATAGTCCGTAGTAATATAAGGATGTGTTAACGCAGAGCCTAAACTTTTATAATGGGGTTTTAATGACAAGCGTCCTTCTTGCAAAACGCGTAATCCTTCACGTTCTATTCCTCGTCCAATGCCCGTTAAGGAAGATAGATGTTCGTCTTGGCTAAAGGCCATTACATAGTCGTTAAAAGAAAGTTTCAAAATAATCCCTAATACATTAAGCGTAAGCTGCTATTCACTATTTGAGGGTAATAATTAACTTTTCAATACTTTAAAGTATTAAAAAACAATCTAAAACGAGATCCTCAAAATAAATATACCAATAGGACTAATTTATCGCCCTTTTTAGTATGAGTTCTTTTCTTCAAAACACCAGACCGTTCTACTCGAGATTTATTTTCAAAATAAAACACAATCGTTAGCCAAAGCAGTTTCTAAACATTTACGCTTACGGTAAAGTGTTGAACAAAATAATAATAATAAGGAAATAAATAAATCATGCAAGATAGTCCTTTATCATTACTTCCTCCCCTAGTCGCAATTATCATTGCCGTTTGGCGAAAAAACGCCTTGTTAGCTTTATTTTGCGGTTTAATATTAGCGACAATAATGTCTACAAACTGGCAATTAACAAGCGGTTTAACCGATGGTTTTTTAGCCATTAGCGGTGTATTTACCTCTACCAGTAACCTTTACATTATTTGTTTCAGTTTATTAATTGGCTCTTTAGTAACTTTGATGAATAAATCAGGTGCGGTGAATGGATTTATCCAAAAGCTGTCATCATTAAATTTAGTAAAAAATTCTCGTCAGGCCAGTATGTTGCCAACAATTATTGGTACCAGTATATTTACTGACACGAATTTAAGTATGTTTACTGCGGGCATGGCAAGCCAGAAATTATTTGATAAATATAAAATGAGTCGCGCAAAACTAGCGTACCTTATCGATTCAACTTGTGCACCAGTGAGCATCTTATTATTAGTAAATGGTTGGGGCGCCTATGTTTTAGGATTGTTAGATGATTATCAACTTTCTGATTCTGTTGGTGTTTTAATTGGCACGGTTAGTTATAACTTTTATGCGATAATTGCTATTTTATTGGCTTTTTATACCGCTTACAGCGGCAAACTTTATGGCCCAATGAGAAAAGCAGAGTCGTTGGTAAAAGAACAACAACAAGACTTAGTCAACAAAACGGCTCCGGCTTATATTATGTGGCTCCCCTTACTGTCGCTTCTTGTAGTTACTTTAGTTTTATTGTGGATAACCGGTGATGGTGATATTCGTCGTGGCTCAGGCTCATTTTCAGTTTTTTGGTCAATCACCAGTTCCTTCCTTTTACTCGTTCTATTGATTACTTTTCACAAGCTGCTTAACTTTAAAGAAATCACCACAAGTTCAGCAGAAGGCATTAAGAACATGTTCCCTGTTGTGGCGATATTAGTATTATCATTTGCTTTTGGAGCTGCGATAAAGGACTTAGGTACAGGTATTTATGTCAGTGAACTATTTAATGTCGAGTTACCCCTATATTTAATGGCTCCGGTTATCTTTATTGTCGCTGCGTTAATGGCTTTTGCCACAGGAACATCTTGGGGTACTTTTGCAGTATTGGTACCTATTGCTGTTCCGATTGCCCAGCAAAGTGGTTTACCCATAGAGTTTTTAGTCGCGGCTGTTTTAGGAGGTGGCATATTTGGTGACCACGCCTCTCCTATTTCAGATACAACCATTGTGGCATCAATTGCCAGCGGCTGTGATCATTTCGAACACGTTAAAACGCAACTACCTTACGCCTTATTTGGCGGAGTAATTACTATAATTCTTTATATATTTGTCGGTTTAGGACTTTCATAAATGCAACCAATTAACTTTATTTCTGACCATGATGATTTCATCATTGTCGAAAAACCAGCTGACGTTAACTTTCATGATGAAGGTGATATAAATAATGGTTTTTTTAATCAAGTAAAAAAACAAGGTAAGTTTGATGACTTATTTCCCATTCACCGCCTTGATAAAATGACATCTGGTTTAATTATTTTCGCTAAAAATTTATCTGCAGCTCAAACGTTTCAACAATTATTTGAACAACATAAAGTTGAAAAATATTACCTTGCGATAAGTGATAAAAAACCGAAGAAGAAACAAGGTCTGATTAAAGGTGATATGGAGAAAAGTCGTCGTGGCATGTGGAAGTTAGTTCGTAGCCAAGAAAAGCCCGCGATAACACAATTTTTATCTTACCCGTTAACCGCAGGAAAGCGGCTATATTTACTAAAACCCCATAGTGGTAAAACACATCAAATACGGGTAGCGTTAACAAGTATTGGTTCACCAATATCAGGTGATCCTATCTATTCAACTCATGATTCGTATAAAGAAAAACGAGGGTATTTACACGCATATGCGCTGAACTTTACTTTTAATGAACAAACATATCGGTATGTTCTTCCTCCTTCTTTTGGCGAAGCGTTTTTAAGTGAATCTTGTCAACAACAATTAACCCAGCTCACAGAGCCTTGGTCTTTTCCTTGGCCAAAAGTGAAATAACACCCGTTAAAAACAACCAAGATTACTTTGAAAAAAATCAAGAAAAACGCGTGTTTTCTTAGGAATACTTCGACTTTGATAAAGTATTGATAATTGTTGAGCAATCGGAGCACTCGTTAAACTTACCGGTTTAACTAAGCCACTTTGATTATCACCTTGAACCAAATATTCAGGTAATTTTGCCAAGCCTAAATTTCGCTTTACTGCAGCAAGTCGCATTTCAGGGCTTGATAGCACCATAAAAGCTTTAGTCTCAATCGCGGTAGTATTACTATCACCTCGAAAAAGCCATAATTGATTTTCTTGGGACAAAATACATTTACTTTTAACGAGCTCTTCTGGTGTGATTTTTTCAGACTGAAACCTTTTAGTTGCACAATAAATAGCTTGTGGAAAACTTAATAACGTTTTTGCAATCCAATTTGACGCAGGTAATGTTTGCTCATGTAATACAAAAATCAAATCATAGCTTAAATCTTGTTCAGGGATTTCTTGAGAATAATGCTGACAGTGTATAGAGACATCAGGATAAATTATGGCAAACTCTGAAATAAGCTCAGCCATTACTTGATTAAAAAACTCTAACGGCAGCAATATCTTGAGCTTTCCTTTAGGAAGAGAAACAAAGTCACTAATACTCGCTTCAGCACTCTTTAAAGCTTCTACGTGCGGTTTACAGGCTATAAATAACTGTTCTCCTGCTTCTGTTAATTGTTGTGACCGTGTTGTTCTAACCAACAATTGACTGCCCAATTCCTTTTCAAGTAGCGCCAAACGCCGGCTTAATTTAGATTTAGGAAGCCCAAGTAAACGGGCAGCAGATGTTAACGAGCCAGACTCAACAATCGTTAAAAATAGTGATAAGTTATCTAAATTTTGCATACCTACACCCTTATTGTTCCAAAAACAGAACAATCGATTCTATTAAATCAGGCTAATCAAGTAAAGTTAAGTCAGATAAACTCCTTCTTGTTGAAGCAATTAATCCCAAGAGGAGCAGAAATGAGTAACGTAATAGAAATAAATAGCGAACAGTTCGCGACAGAAGTTGAACAGCATACGGGTAAAGTTTTAGTAGATTTTTATGCACCATGGTGTGGACCATGTAAAATGATTTCACCTATTGTTGATCAAATTTCAACAGAGTTTGATACGTTAAAAGTGGTAAAGGTTAATGCTGACAATGCTCAAGAATTAATGGCTAAATTTGGAATTAGAGGCATTCCAACTTTATTACTAATAGAAAATGGCGAGCTAATTAATACCAAAGTAGGTGCAGCATCATTATCTCAAATGAAAGAATTTGTGGCTTAGAGTTTTAGTTTTGAACATCGTCGTTCTCTGTCAATCATGACAAGGAACGACGATATTACAATTTTTTAAAATAGATTCAGTGAATGAATAAATACTATGCCAATTGCTGTCGGGCAAACAAACTTAGTATACCAAGGCCAAATTTTCCAAAAAACACTATGTTCTGCGTTATCATTGCCTTCTTTTAATTCCATTAACACATCATTTCTGTGCCAAATCCAGCCGACGAAGACACAACATAACATTGCAATAATGGGTTGTCCGTATTCTGTTGCAATCGTAGCAACTAAGCCCAACATCACATCAACATTGCTGATTATGCCAATACTGATCAAGAAAATGATTAAACCAATAATCTTAGTCGCTTTTTTTCGAGCCATACCATGTCGTTCAACAACATAAGACACTGGACCTTCAAGCATAGATATTGACGAAGTTAATGCCGCTACCGACATCAGTACAAAAAAGGTAAAAGCGACAAATAATCCAATATAGCCCATAGAAGAAAATAAGCTTGGCAACACGGCAAAAACGAGCCCAGGTCCTGACACTAAACTACCATCATCAGCAAAAATTGTTACGCCTTGTGCTTGCGCTACGTACATTGCAGGAATAATTAATAAACCCGCTAAAAAAGCAATCGATACATCAATGAGCGTAACTTGCGCACCTAGTGTAACTAAGTTTTCTTTCTTAGAAATATATGACCCATAGATAATCATGACACTCGTACCAAGCGATAGAGAGAAAAACGCTTGTCCTAGAGCACTTATTAATAAATCAGGTTCAAATATTCGGGAAAAATCAGGATTTAAATAAGCATTTAATCCTTCACTAGCACCATCAAGCGTTAAAACGTAACCAATAAGAATGATCAATAAAACAATTAATAGTGGCATTAGCCGTTTAGAACATTTTTCAATGCCGTCTTCAACACCCTTTTGAATAATAAAGATGGTTAAGAACATGAAGATTGCAGTGAAAAGAGCATTACGGGTAAAGGATTGACTAATCACCCAATCAGCAACGTTAGTGACGCCGGCAATTCTTGCTATGGGCTCAATCGCATATGACATCATCCATCCTGCCAAAATGCCATAAAAGCTGAGTATTAGCGCTGCACAAATAACACCACCAAAACCAACAAAAAAAGCGAACCGTTTATGAAAGAGGGTACGAGACATTTTTTGTAATGATGTAACAGCGTTTGCTTGTCCGTATCGACCAATAAGTAATTCAGCCATAAAAGCAGGGTATGCTAAGCAAAATGCTAACACGAGATAAACCAAAACAAATGCAGCGCCACCGTTGCTTGCTGTTTGCGTTGGGAAGCCCCAAATATTTCCTAAACCAACAGCCGATCCGGCCGCTGCCATGATAAAACCAATGCGAGAACTAAACTCACCTCTTGATGCACTCATTAACGTAATCTTTATTATTTTTAGAATGCGGTTAATCTACTTAATGTGCTAACAAATAAACAGTGTTAATTACGTAAATTTTAGCAATTTATCACTATAATCGTGTATTGCATGTAAAGATAAGGTTACTCAAAGAGTAAACTTAAACGTTTACGCATAAAAAAACAGCACAAAATGTGCTGTTTTTTAAGCTCATAAAAAAGTTCAGTGCCTAAAATAAGGTGCTAAAACATATTTAAGAAACATTAGTCTCGAAAGTTATTAAACTGAAACGATTGATCAAGGTCACCTTCACGAATTAATTGCATCACAGCTTGTAAGTCATCACGTTTTTTACCCGTAACACGTACTTGCTCACCTTGAATAGATACTTGCACTTTTAATTTACTGTCTTTAATGAGCTTAACCACTTTTTTAGCGACTGGTTGTTCAATACCTTCTTTAAATGAAAGGTTTTGGGTAAACGTTTTACCCGTATGTTCAGTATTAGAAAGGGTTAACGCTTTAGCATCTATATTACGTTTTGCTAGCTGGCCGCGCACCATATCAACTAATTGTTTTACTTGAAAGTCACCCTCAGCTTTTAATATTACGTTTGGCTTTTTCCACTCGATACTTGCTTCAACACCGCGAAAATCAAAACGAGTCTCTAATTCTCTCTTACAATTATCCGTTGCATTTCTTACTTCTTCCAAATTAATTTCGGAAACGATATCCATTGATGGCATGATCTTGGCCTTTCGGTAATTCAATAATATAAGTGGTGTAATCTTAACAAAGCACCACTAGCGGGTAAAGGACATCGCAACGGCTATTTTCACATGTTATGATGAATTATTATAAACTTATAGATTCATAAATTTACGTTCTCATGAAAAGTTACATTAAATTATTAATAATATTAGTTGCGTTGCTCATTTTTGTACCACTGTTTTTAATCCCTAGTGAGTTAAAAATGGCAGTACTCAATAAAATACAAATAGACACGGTTGGCCATATTATTGGTTTTTTTGGACTCACGTGGATATTAGTGCGTTTATTCCAATTACCTTTGCTCAACACCGTTATTTGCCTATTTTTTTACAGTGCCCTGACTGAATTAAGCCAATATTATTTAGGTTTTCGCAGCGGTGAATTTTTTGATTTTGTGGCTGATGTTGTGGGGATTTCTCTCTTTGCTATTTTCCAGTGGTTACTCGTCATTTATGGCAAACCTCAACATTTGAAAAATTAATATGAATACGGTTATTGTTGGTCAAGGTGCTATAGGTTTACTTTGTTATCACCGATTTTCTCAGCTTAAAAAGGATAATGGATTAATTTCACTATTGCCTTCAACAAAAACGTCACTTACACAATATTCTTTTTGTGAAATTAATGGCGAGGCTAAAAACTTCCCTTTAACGCTTGCAAATAATCAAACATTAACCTGTGCACAACTTATTGTTGTTTGTGTAAAATCTTACCAAGTTGCAGACGCTTTGAAAGGCATTCATCACCTAATTGCTGACGACGCTATTATTATTGTTACGCACAATGGTTTAGGAACACTTGAAGAAATATCCTATTTACTTAAATCGTCTCAATCTTTGTTTGCCTTATTGTTGACACAAGGCGCTAAAAAAA
>Ga0105355_10005811_pt1 | contig 10363 bp, 4 predicted proteins | sample GOMGulsemesocosm_2_FD_83508 | JGI IMG/M metagenome (GOLD analysis project Ga0105355, IMG submission 83508) | Methane-oxidizing microbial communities from mesocosms in the Gulf of Mexico - GOM9C Gulf of Mexico | ecosystem: Environmental > Aquatic > Marine > Cold seeps | place: Gulf of Mexico...
AACACCTGCGTCAACTGCACGTTTAAACGGAGGGAAATAGTCTTGTCGTAACGTGCGGTCAGAAACATCAAGTGGCGCTATGTTTAAGCCATTTAAAGAGTCACCTCCACCGGCAAAATGTTTCGCGTTGGCAATGACTTTCTCATAACCTTTAAAGTCTCCTTGCTGCAATCCTTCAATGGTAGCAACGCCCATTTCACCCACTAAAAACGTGTCCTCTCCAAAGGTTTCGCCCACGCGTCCCCAACGTGGATCGCGGACAATATCGACATTAGGCGTAAAAGACCAATGTGAACCATTAGCCCGCATTTCTTTGGCCGTCTCAACACTTGATTGACGTACTAAATCCAGATTGAAAGAGCTTGCTTGAGTAATAGGTGAAGGATAAACAGTCGCTCCTTTTACTAAAGCATTTCCATGAATGGCATCAATACCAATAATAAGGGGAATACCAAGGCGAGATTTCATTGCATGGCCTTGCAACTCATTCGCTTCTTTAGCATCAACTACATGCAAAAAAGAGCCTATTTCTCCTTTTTCAATGAGCGTTAATAAATCATCAGTACTTAAGTTAGGATAAAAACCTTTTTGATCACTGTTAATTAAATTTTGTTCTGAAATTGATTGCTCTGCTTCTTTTATATGCTCAATACCAACATATTGACTCATTTGACCGGATTTTTCACGCAGGGTCATGCGGGTTATTAAATCATTTACTCGCTGCTCTGCTGACAAGTTGACATTCTGATACGGTATTTTTTTTGCCATTAACGGCAAGGCGATTAGCAATAATAAGCTGCTAACTGCTATATTAAATTTCATAATAATGTTCCAAGTAATTAAAGGTATCGTGGTAATTGGTTGCTAAATTTTTATTTAGGTACTGAGCCTTTCAAACCATAAAAAGCAATAAACAAATAACAAATAATAGGCAAAACGAATGACAGCTGAATACCAATACTGTCTGCCAATATGCCTTGTATTAAAGGTAAAATTGCACCGCCAACAATGGCAAGACATAAAATGCTTGAACCTTGGCTGGTACTTTTGCCTAACCCCACTAAAGCAAGTGAAAAAATCGTCGGGAACATAATAGAATTAAATAAACCCACCGCAAGAATCGACCACATGGCCAATTGCCCAGCGCTTAATATTGCAATTGCAACGAGTACCATTGCGGCAATTGCACTGCAGGCTAAGACGAATCGGGGGTTAAGCTTTTGCATAACAACGGAACCAATAAAGCGGCCTATCATGGCGCCGCCAAAGTAATAGGCAATGTAGTGAGCCGCTTGCGCTTCTTCAATACCACCAATATTTTCTTCACCAAGGAAACTAATCAATAAACTACCAATCGATACTTCAGCGCCGACATAAACAAAAATACCGACCGCACCTAAAACGAGATGAGGGTATGACCAAGCCGATTTCGCATCGAGTAGTTCTTCACTCTGGTCATTTTCGATCGCGGCAAGTGTGGGTAATTTTAACTTGGCAAAAATAGCCGCTAACAGCAACAGGGATCCCGCAAGCAATAAATAAGGGAATTGCACCGACTCAGCTTCGTGTAATTTTAGTTGGGCACTGGTCATCGACTCCAACCCAACAGTCCCCACGCCTAGAATCAGCATGGCACCAAAAAAGGGAGCAATCGTGGTACCTAAAGAGTTAAATGCTTGAGTCATAGTCAGTCGACTAGAGGCAGTATCGGGTGTTCCTAATGCAGTAACATAAGGATTAGCGGATACTTGTAAAATAGTGATCCCCGAAGCTAAAACAAAAAGCGCACCGAGAAAAATGTTGTAATTTTGTATTTCGGCGGCAGGATAAAACAATAAACAGCCGATACTTGCGATGATTAAACCAATGACAATACCGTTTTTGTATCCCAGTTTATGTATTAATTTTCCTGCGGGCAGAGAAACAATAAAATAAGCACTAAAGAAACAAAATTGAACTAACATTGCTTGAGTGTAGTTTAAAGAAAATACTCCTTTTAAATGAGGAATTAAAATGTCATTTAGCGCTGTGATAAAGCCCCAAATGAAAAATAGAAAGGTGAGTGACACTAACGAAAATATATTGCCATTATCATTGGCAGAGGTTTGGGTCTCACTAGTGCTTAGGCTTATACTACTCATAATTGTTCTCCTGAATAAGCATTGTTAAGTTGGAAATTGATGACGGATGTAAATGGTAAGTAATCGTTTTAAATAAACTTGGCAACGTTTATATAAAGGGGCCTTCCTTGGCAACATCAGAAACGTTAAAATATTACTGCGATTGGTGATTTTGAATTATATCGGCATCTGATTTCATAAATTGACGAAGGTCATTATCGCTTCCTTTGCGTAGCCAATTACTGGGGAATTCTGCGGCTTTAGAACGTTCAGTTTCTCTAAATACGGCACCATGACTAAATTTTTCGGTGAATGGAACTGCATGTTCATTGCTATTATTGGCTAACATTTCAAATAACTTCTTACGTAATGACACCCTCACCTCTAAGTAGTTATCATCGTCAATCAAATTCACCATTTCTCTTGGATCATTTTTGATGTCGTATAACTCTTCGGTATCCCAAACGCCGTGATATTGAATGAGTTTAAAGTTGTCGGTTCGAAGAGCAAACGTCGTGGGCGTTTGTGGGTAATTAAATTCCCAGTAATATTCGTACAGTAATTCAGTACGCCAATTATCTGCTTCTTTGCCATTGACCAACAACATCATGCTCTCACCTTCGAAGTGTTCAGGACTTTTCACACCTGCCATATCAAGAATAGTCGGTGCGATATCAATATTGGCAACAACGTCTTCAACCACTTGCCCAGCGTTTAAATACCCAGGCGCATAAGCTAAAAGTGGAACACGCATAGACTCTTCATAAGCATTTCTTTTATCAATCAAACCATGCTCACCAAACATAAAACCGTTATCACCCATTAAAATTACCGTGGTGTTTTCCGTTAAATTATTATCATCTAGGTACTGTAAAATTCGCCCTAAACTATCATCCACGGCTGAAAGCGCGCGATGATATTGCTTTTTATAGGATTGAACATCTAACGAACTATGATAAGGGAAATCAACACCATGCCAGCTATTACGCTGATTTTTAACCCACATAGGCTTACCCCTATAATTTTCCTCTGTATCCGCTTGGCTTATTGGAACAGGAATTGTCTTATCTTCATATTGATCTTTATGACGTTGCGCTGGTGCAAAGTTTGAGTGCACAGCTTTATGTGATAAATACAACATAAACGGTTTGTTTTTATCTCGGCTATCCAACCAAGTCATTGAATAGTCTGTTAATTCATCTGTAATGTAGCCTTTTTGTGGTACACGTTTACCATTAACATTAAGTGTGTATGGTTTGCCATTCGGTAAAGTTTTAGGATAGTAAATACCTTGACCGGGGAAACTTACCCAATGGTCAAAACCCGGTTGTTTGGCATCGCTTGTGCCATGACCTGCCGATTCACCCATATGCCATTTACCGATAAAGGCTGTTTCATAACCTGCGTCTCGCAGATAAGATGGAAAAAATACCGTCCCTTCACGTGGCGGCTTATTATTGTCAACAACACCGTGATTATGCATGTATTGCCCTGTCAAAATAGATGCTCTACTCGGCGAACATAATGCAGTAGTTACAAAAGCATTTTTAAAATGAACACCACCGCTCGCTAGTTTATCCATATTAGGTGTATTAAGAATTGGGTTTAAAAAACCGAGTTCATCGTATCGCTGATCGTCAGTGAGAACATAAATAATATTACGTTTTGGCTGAGTCGTTTTATCGCCATCGTTTGCCCAAGAGTTACTCAAGGGTGATAAGATTGAAGTTAGTAATCCTAAGGAGATACATTTAATAAAAAGGGGTTGACTAAATAAGGAAAAACTCATGATTTTGCTCCAGAAAATCCTGTTATGTTCGAAAAATAATAAGGTGAGTTGAAAAAACATGGTGTCTCTGTTACCAAAGAACACCATTTTAAATTGACGTTATAAAAATTTATAACGAAGTGAAAGACCGAAATGGCGTCCTGTGGTGTGATATGCAATCAAACGTTCTTCTGAACCAGCATAGTCATGCGTTTCTTCATCAGTGATGTTTGTCGCAGCAAAAATAAAGGCTAAACTTGAATTGGGTACTTTATATGTCACCGACATATCAAGTTTAGAAACATCATTTCGATAAATAGGTAAGCCACCTAAACCGTCAGCAAATGTGACAAATTTATCACGGTAGTTATAGGCTATGCGTGAAGAGAAATCTTCATATTGATAGAATATAATCGCGTTGATCGTGTTTTCTGACAGTCCTGGCATCGGTAAATTACGATCCATGCCATCAGCATCTTTCAACTCAGTATCACTAGCTGTATAGGTATAGTTAACTAAGGTTCCTAAACCACTGAATACACCGGGCAGAAACGAATAGTTTTGTTGATAAGATAATTCAAGACCCGTAACAGTTGCCCCTTCACCATTATCAAGGCTCGTAACTAAAAATATTCTATCGCCGTTTTCACCGGTATCTGGATCAGGCTCACCTGGGACATCAATTTCGTATTGAGTGCCAGTAACAAATGATTCAATATCTTTATGAAATAAAGCGGCTGAAATTAAGCCTCCTTCTTCAAAATACCATTCAGCAGAAAGGTCAAATTGATCCGCCCTAAATGGGTCAAGCGCGGCATTGCCTTTTTTAATCGTACCGGCACCTTCATTCATGGTTGCACCATTATTCAAGTCTGCCATTGAAGGGCGTGCCATAGTTTTAGCATAACCAGCTCTGATCAAGAGATCGTCGGTAATATCAAACGTTATGTTGGCACTTGGCAAGGTGTCACTATAAGTACGAGAGAAAGGTGCCTCTGTACCATCGGCATTATGACCATTATTTGTTTGCTCTGTTTCAACGTATCGTACACCAAAATTAGCTCGGTAGTTTTCCCCTTCTAAATCTACGCGTACATAGGCTGCGGTTGTTTTTTCTTCGATGCTCCAGTTTTCTGTCCATTTACCTTCTTTAGATAAATCAGGCGCTAGAGCACCAGGGCCATCCATAAGCAGTTGCGTACTAAAGTCTGGAATATTAGTCGTAGCACCACCCTCTATTGCATGTTCAAAATCAGTATAGGGGTCAACTAAGAATTGGTCCATGGTAAAACCTTTTCTATCCGCAGGAGCAAGTTTACTAATCAGCGATGTAGTTGCGTTAATACGATTACGATATTTTACGCCCATTTGTACTGCAGTAAAAAGAGAGTCATCAATGAAATAAGTGAAATCCACTTGAGCAAAATCTTCATCATCTGTAATGGCTTTATCCACAAGCGATAATACTGATAATTTCATTGTCGATGGATCTGAATAAAGTTCATCACCTGACATTGATGAGGTATTTAATAACGGTAAGGTGCCTTGGCTATAATCATAACTCAAGTTAACATTTTGTTGAAATTGGGTAAAAAGAGATGGGTTTTGACGCCAATCGCCTGCGGTTTTACCTATCGCTCCGGATAAATTCCAACTATCATCTATCCAATCAGCATCAATAAAAGTAGTCGAGGTTTCAGTTTCATAGCTTCGCTCAAAATAAGCGATTTTATTCCAACCTGTCCAACCGCGACTGTCTGATACACTAGCTGCAATAAAGTTACCGTTATCATCTAACGATGCTTGTTCAATAGTTTTTGCTCGCCTAAATTTTAGGGTTGGTTGTGAAGAGCGTTGATGAGTATCAAGGGCAGAAAATATATGATTGATACTTAGGTTTAATTCATCTTTAGGTTGCCATTCGAGTACAAAATTTCCCCCTTGGCGATCTTGCTCTTCTTTTCGAATATGCCAACGAATATCTTCAGGCATAAAAGCTGTTTGACCTTCAAATGTTTTTTCGCCCCAGCCAAAGTTTTCATAACGATCGCGTCGTTTGTCATCACTAGAGCTATAGAAACTAGCTAAAAATCCTAAGGTGCCATCAGCAAAAACATTACTATATAAGCCAGAAAATTTAGTACCTTCATTACTACCTAATTCATGTTGAGTATATTTAACCGAAGCAACCAGTTTTTGTTTTCCTATTTCTAAAGGACTATGGGTAACTAAGTTGACTGCGCCACCGATAGCGCCCTCGGTCATATCTGCCGTAGGTGTTTTAAATACTTCAATACGAGAGACTAATTCAGGCGCTAGCGCATTAAAATCGAAGCTTCGTCCACCAGTAGTTGTTCCCATAGAATGACCATTAACGGTTGCTTTATTCATATCAGGCCGTATACCACGAATAGAAACAGAAGAACCTTCCCCCATGCCTGTTGCATCACCTGGGCTAACATCTTGACCATTAGTCACCTGCACACCCGTCACACGAGATAATGATTCAGCAACGTTTAAATCAGGTAATTTCCCTATATCTTCAGCATTGATAACATCAGATACCTGATCACCATTTCGTTTATCATCAATTGAACGAATTAAGCCATTGCGTTGACCAACAACCTCAATGACTTCTAATTCATCAGCTGATTTTTTATCTTTTACTTCTTCAGCATATAGAGTGTTTGATAGTGTCAAACTTGATAACAGCACTGCAAGTGCGGTTTTTTTAAACGGTAAGGTTTTGTATTTATTCATAATCTTCCCAATATTTCATGTTATACGTTTTTATAATATTTAGTATTGTCTGTATCTTTATTGCTTTTAGCCTAGCTCACCCTTAAAGAGTGTAAATGTACGACTTGAGCCAATATCACACTTATTGATAACGTTGTCAACACCTGTGCTTTTGTAATACCCCCTTTTATCTTTAGATACTTTTACTTATTCTCACTCGTGTTATACAAAACGCTAAAGAAAACACATTATACCCCCTAAAAAATCATTAGCCTTAATACAGTAAAAACAAATACCTACATGCATACTTCATACATAAAAACAATATCCTTAACAAAGTATCCTAAATCTTTTGGCAGGACTGAAAATATTGGTATTTATTTTTAATATTATTATCAAACAAATAACATTGATATCGTTGTCAATAATCTATATGTTAATACTGCTATTTACTTATTAACTAAGTTCAATAAAGGGAAATTCATGAAGAATATAAAGAATGTGAAGAATAAAATAACGCTTTTGTTGCTTGTCTGTGGGGTTTTACCTCAGCTGAATGGTTGTAACGATGATGGACCAACATACCCTATCGATTCTGTAGTTATTGTAAAAACACCAATATTCAATATCACGGGGGTAAGTGATGATAATGTACCTGAAAATGAAGTTTATAACAGTGCGACCCCAAGTTTATCAGGTGATGATGGTATAGGTGCCATAACTTGGTCACTACAAGGTGATGATGCATCGTTATTTACCATTGACGCTCAAACGGGAGCTTTCAACTTAGTTGCTCAAGATTTTGAAACCCCTGTAGATATGGATAATAACAATGATTACAAAATATCTCTTGTAGCTACTGATAGCGCAGAAAATTTTTCAGAAATAACGATCACGGTAACTATAACTGATGAAGTAGAAATTCCTGTTGCAATGGCAAAGTGTAATAATCCATGGGATGCTGAAGGCAATATGTTTGCCGCAACTAATGAGCCAGATCAACAAACTTGTTATCGAGTTTCAGGTCAAATTATTGGGCTTATTTCAGATGAGTTATCCATTACACTCAATAACGAAGAAATCATACAATCAAACACTGACGGCAACTTTGAATTTTTAACACCTTTTATCAATAGTGAAACTTTTTCGGTAAATTTTGCAGCGATATCAGCGTCTCAGCAATGTGAATTGATTAATGAGCAGGGTACTGTTGCCGATGCAAACATTGACGATTTAATTGTGCAGTGTGCCCCTATTGCTAATACTTGTGACAACACCTCACAAACATCAACGGGTGATAAAGATCTATCTGGTAACAATATTGCTGGCATAGAGTCTCTAGTTGAAACTATAGAGTGTGGTGAAGAAGCGTGGCGAGTTGCCGCCAATACAAGAATTGATGCAAGCCGTAAAAGTAACAGCCAAATATCAGTGGTCGATAAAAATGGAGATCCTATATCTAACGTTAAAGTTAACTTTACGCTGAATAAACATGATTTTAATTTTGGCGGTATTGCACAAGCTAGAATGTGGCATGGAGACACTGCGGTAGATGCTCAACTTTATAAACAAATCTTTTTAGATTTTGACTTTACAAAAACTGGTTTTCAAAATGCCTTAAAGTATAAGTTACGTAACGGTCATGAGGCGTATGTGCCAGACATGCTTGATTGGTTTAAAAGTTATGCAATACCTGTACGCGGCCATACTTTGATCTGGCCTGGTTGGGATAACATGGAAGCAACTATCAGCACTGCCGATGCTGCCTCGATGGGAATTACTGCTGGTGCACCTCAAGACCTTTCAGCCGCAGAGCTTAAAATTTATGTTGATAGCATAATCGCTAGTTGGGCAGCTAAATGGGATGTGGTTGAATGGGATGTAGCCAATGAACTGCGTGGTAAGCACGAAGTACAAGATGTCTTAGGTTATCAAGAAGAAGCAAATTGGTATAAGTTAGCGAAAGCAAACGTTTTAAATTCATCTGCAACACTATTTTTGAATGAAAATAGGATTATTTCTGACGATTCTAGTGAAGTGATATCAGATAAAATGATAACATTTAAGACAAATGCACAAGCTATTTTGGCTTTGGGCGGCCCAATTGAAGCGCTTGGCTTTCAAAGTCGATTTGGCAAAATGACCGGTGCTGAAACCATTTATCAACGCTTACAATATTTTGATGATCTTAATTTGCCTATTTCAGCCACTGAGTTTGAAATTAAGAATGACTTAATCACCGAAGAGCTTGATCGCGCGATTATGACAGAGCGCGTTATGTCAGTTTACTTTAGCAAAGAAAATGTCAACGACATCCTCGCATGGACACTATTTGAACACGAAGGAAGCACAAGTGACCGTCATTTAGTCGCAACAGATGGCACACCAAACCTACGTGGTAAAACATGGTTGTATTTAGTGAAAAAACATTGGCATACCGATGTAAATACTTGGCTTGATCGTGACGGTAAAGCTAACTTAACTGGATATAAAGGTACATATACAGTAACAGTGTCTTTTGATAATTTCCCTGATCAAGTTATCGAACTAGCGTTACTTGATAATGAAAACATAACAGTTCAATTACCTCATTATATTAATGGCTCTGATTCTTCAATTCCTGCCGTTTTCACTATCACCGGGTTAAGTGCTAATGATGTGCTAGAAAATGAAGTATATACCAGTGATATCCCAAGTTTATCTGGTGATGATAGTATCGGCGCAATAACTTGGTCACTACAAGGGGATGATGATTCATTATTTACTATCAATGCTCAAACTGGCGTTTTTAGCTTAGTTGCCCAAGATTACGAAAACCCTGTAGATGCCGATAACAACAATGATTACGAAATCATACTTGTTGTTACAGATACGGCTAACAATATTGCAGAAGTCGACATCACAGTAACAATAACCGATGTCGATGAAGTACAAGCATACTCTCCGCCTGAAATTAGCGGTGATAATGGCGCTATCAGTAGTAGTATTAATGCCAATGGTTTAATCTTTTTGAGATCTCCTTTACCTACTGAAACTAACTTACCTAAAGGTCAAGTAACCGTAGAGGGTACTCCTTGGGCGCAGCTTGATTGGGGAACGGCAGTAACTTACTGTGAAAGTATCGATGCTAGATTACCAACCAAGGTAGAGTTAGAAGATTCTTTGCTGCCCTTAGTGAACGATGGCAGTTTTAACGGAACTCATCACTGGCCAGTAAGTAAAACGTATTGGAGCATTACTGAAATAGAAGCAAATAAACATAACGTGATGAAAACGAGTGTTTCTCCTGCGGTTATGTCAGGATTGAAAGATACTAATAAGCAATATGTAAGCTGTGTTCTGTAATAACTTACACCGATAGTTAATACTATGTATGCGTGCTTAAACTAGCCGAGTAGATACCTACACGGCTAGTTCTTTGTTAACACGAAAATCTACAGCTAGATAGGAAAAAATTCCGTGAATCGTTTTAGATTAGAAGCACGTGTATTGGCCCTAAATAAGAATAAAATCCTACATCGCTTCGTGCCCCTTAATGAGATAGAAACACAATATTTTGGTCAGCTATTAGATCATAAAGCTGACCTTAGTATTAACAACCGGCTAACGTCGTCAATGCGCACAAAGCGGAAGTGAAAAATAATACCTTTAGCTTAGGCTGTTGACTCTAAGACAGTCATTGCAATTGATTTTGTGAGCATAATTCCTGCCTCTAAAGCGTCATTATAAGTTTGAG
>Ga0105355_10005812_pt1 | contig 10361 bp, 5 predicted proteins | sample GOMGulsemesocosm_2_FD_83508 | JGI IMG/M metagenome (GOLD analysis project Ga0105355, IMG submission 83508) | Methane-oxidizing microbial communities from mesocosms in the Gulf of Mexico - GOM9C Gulf of Mexico | ecosystem: Environmental > Aquatic > Marine > Cold seeps | place: Gulf of Mexico...
AAGTCCAACTTCGGTTGTGTATCTCGGTGGGGTTGCATATACCTTTAATGAAGATGGTTCAATGCGTCCTGTTAGATTAGGTGCTAGTGGTCAATTATTTGATAAAGATCAGGGATTAACTGGAGTGAGAACTGATGCTGGTGGTGAGCAGTTAGGCTCTTATGATTATCAGCGATTAAGGGTGCCAGTAGAAAAGTTAATTTTTAATAATACGCTCAACTATACGTTTGATAATGAATTATATTTCTCAATGGATACAAAATACACCACAACGAAATCTGAATCTCGTTTATTTCCAAACTCCGTATACGGAAGTACTTTATTGTCTGAAGATAATGCATTTATTAGTGATGAGCTCGCGAGTAAAATGGCTGACGATGGTATAACGGACCTGCCTTTTGGCCGCCACTTTGATGAAATGGGCCTCGGTGGTAGTGACTATAAGCGTGAACTATTTCAGGTAGTTGCATCTCTTGAAGGTGAATTTTCAAATGGTTGGAGTTGGGAGTTTTATGGCCAATATGGTAAGTCAAAGGCTGATAACACGACAGTCAATGATTACTATGAAGATCGTTGGCAAGCCAGTTTAGACTCTGTTAGAGATACTAATGGTAATGCAGTATGTCGTGCATCACTAGAAGAAACTTGGTATGCCAGAGAAGGCGAAGATTATAGTAACTGTATTGCACACAATGTATTCCAGCCGATGTCTGATGAATTGGTCAGTTACTTAAATGTAGAGCATACCTCAACACAATCTCAAACTCAGCGTGTAATGCACTTTAATACCAGTGGTGAGTTAATTGAAAACTGGGCTGGTATAATTTCATTCTCTACAGGTCTTGAATATCGTAAAGAGACAAGTAAAACTGCTCCGTCGGCAATTTACCGTGAGGGTATTGGTGCGTGGAATACAGTAGAGCGCCCTGTTGTAGGTAACTACGATGTTAAAGAAGCCTTTATTGAAACTAATATTCCACTTCTTTCAGATGTATTTCTAGCTGAGTCTTTAGAGGTAAGTTTATCAGGTCGTGTTTCAAGTTACAGTGAAGCGGGTACTAATACGAGTTGGAATATAGGTTCTGTATGGAAACCAACTGATGATATTATGCTGCGGGTTTCTCGTTCTAAATCTGCTCGTGCACCTAATATTAATGAGCAGTTTACAACAGAAAGTGAAGGTTTTGCCTGGTTATATCAGCCTTGTAGTCAAAACCAGATTAAAACAGCTGAACCACTTGTTGTTGAAAACTGCAAGAAAATGGGGGTAAATGTATTTGTAAATGAAGAAGGTGAGACAACCAGTGACATGCGTTGGTATCAACCAGGAAACGTTATCAGTTCAGGTAACAAAGAGCTTGATGTTGAAACGGCAAATACTTTAACTGCAGGTGTTGTTATCACACCAACAGCAATTGAAAATCTAGAGTTAACTTTTGATTACTGGGATATTAAGCTTTCAAATATGATTGACTCTTTTAACGTAGGAACAATTGTTAGTTCTTGCCCAGAACAGGAATCACTTGATAATCAATTCTGTAATCTACTGACACGACAAGATAACGGTGTTATTACCGATGTAGCACTTAAAACACTGAATCTAAATGAACGAAGAACACGTGGTTTAGATATTATCGCGAATTATAGTTTTGATATACTTGGTGGTGAAGTTGGTATTAATAGCATAACTCAAAAGCTAATCACTCGTAATATTCAAACAGATCCTACACTTGACCTTGTATCTACCGTTAGTCTTTATGGATTTCCTGAATGGAAATCAAGCCTTAATCTTAGCTACGATTATAAAAAATCGCGTTTAGGTATTTCAACTCGATATGTAGGTAAGCAAAAAAGGAGATTAACGAATACAGCATCAATTATGACCCACCATGAAACTCCGAGTATGTTCTACACCGATGTAAACTTTTCATATGAGATTACGGATCAAATGAGCTTAAGTATGGGGGTTGATAACCTTTTCGACAAAAAGACGCCACAAATGCCAAATGCTTACAGCGGTGGTGGTAATTACTATCTAGGCACAACGGGTGGTTTGTTTGATACTTTTGGCCGTATGTACTTCAGTTCAGTGACATATAAGTTCTAATTAAACTGATTCAAATGGTTAGAATTATTGTGGCACCTAATTTATTAGGTGCCAAATTTACAATTAGGGAACTAAAAAATGATTAAATCTCTTATTGCTTGCACTTTATTGGTTAGTTTAACGGGGTGTTTTGAAAAAGATCGTGATGAAAATATCAATAGTGTAACAACAACTCACAATAGTGATATTCAATACCCAGAGACAAAAAAAGGTCATGTTGTTGACAATTTTTATGATATTAAAATTGCAGATCCATATCGATGGCTTGAAGATGATATGAGCACAGATACCGCTAACTGGGTAAAATCACAGAACAAAGTTACTTTTGATTATTTAGCACAAATTCCTTATCGGGATACTTTAAAGAAACGCCTGAAATCGTTAATGGATTATGAAAAGGTATCAGCCCCTTTTATTGAAGGTGAATATTGTTATTTTTATAAAAATAATGGTCTTCAAAATCAATATGTTGTCTATCGTAAAAAGGGGGATGCTAAGGCTGAAGTGTTTTTAGATCCAAACTCTTTTAGTGAAGATGGCACGACTTCAATGTCAGGCCTGAGTTTTTCAGAAGATGGCTCGGTTGCGGTATATCAAATATCAGAAGGTGGTAGTGATTGGCGTAAACTGATTATTATAGATGTACAAAGTAAAACTCAAATTGAAAGTACTTTAGTTGATGTTAAATTTAGTGGTACTTCATGGCTTGGTAATGAAGGTTTCTATTATTCTAGTTATGATAAGCCAAAAGGTAGTGAGCTTTCTGCAAAAACAGAACAGCATAAGCTGTATTACCATAAACTTGGAACATCACAAAAAGATGATAAAGTTGCTTTTGGTAACACAGAACTAGAGAAGCACCTCTATGTATCAGGCTCTGTAACAGAAGATAATAAATATTTATTAATTTCAGCTTCAGTATCTACATCAGGCAATAAGCTATTTATTAAGGACTTAACTCAGCCTAACAGCCAACTAAAAACAATAGTAGATAATACAGATTCATCTACTTATTTACTTGATAATGATGACAGTAAGTTATATTTAGTCACTGACTTGCTTGCGCCTAATAAAAAAATTGTGACAGTAGATGTAAGCTCACCAACACCAGAACATTGGCAAGATTTAATACCTGAAACAGAACATGTGCTATCACCTTCAATGGCGGGTAACTATATCTTTACTAATTATATGGTTGACGCAATTTCACAGATAAAACAGTTTAATAAAAAAGGAAGGTTAATCCGTGAAATTAAATTACCGGGAGTCGGAACCGCTAGAGGCTTTTCAGGAAAACATGATGATAAAAGCTTATATTACTCATTTACTAACTATAAAACCCCAGGCACAACCTTTAGCCTTAATATTAGATCTGGTCGCTCAAAAATTTATAAGCAATCAGCAGCCTTATTTAACAGTGATAAATATTTTTCGAAACAGATTTTTTATAAATCTAACGATGGTACTCAAGTGCCGATGATAATTACTTATAAAAAAGGTCTGAAACTTAATGGTAATAATCCAACTATTTTATATGGTTATGGTGGCTTTAATGTCAGTTTAAGCCCTTCATATAGCCCTACAGTAGCTGCATGGCTTGAGCAAGGTGGTATTTATGCTGTTGCAAATTTACGAGGTGGCGGTGAGTATGGCAAAAAATGGCATGATGCTGGAACTCAACTCAATAAACAAAATGTTTTTGATGACTTTATTTCGGCTGCTGAGTATTTAATTGGTAATGATTACACTTCAAGTGATTATTTAGCTGTTAGGGGAGGATCAAATGGCGGGTTACTAGTTGGTGCTGTAATGACTCAGCGACCAGAACTATTTAAGGTTGCATTACCTAGTGTTGGTGTATTAGATATGCTTCGTTATCATACCTTTACGGCTGGTGCAGGCTGGGCATATGACTATGGTACTATTGAACAAAGTAAGGAAATGTTTGAATACTTGTTAAGTTATTCACCTGTTCATAATGTCAAAAATAATGTTCAGTATCCAGCAACTTTAGTACTGACAGGAGATCATGATGATCGTGTGGTACCTGCCCATTCTTTTAAATTTGCGGCTGAGCTTCAAGCTAAACAAGGAAGAACTAACCCCGCGCTTATTCGTATAGAAACGAATGCCGGCCATGGTGCTGGTACACCAACAAGTAAAATCATTGACCAATATGCAGATATTTATGGCTTTACTTTATATAACATGGGTATCAAAAAAATCTAACTAACGCTTAAATAAACCATAAGATCCTGTGACTTTTCTGATACCTGACAGTCCCTCTCTTATAATTTCAACAACCCTGAGCTACAGGCGGGTGAAAATGTCACTATATTTTTACTCGCCTGTATTTTTAATGTAAATTACCTCTTAAGATAAACTTTGAAGTAATTTCATTGTCGATTCACAGTTTAACTTACGATAAGTCAATTCTATATACCATCCCACAATGACTAACCTTATCAATGTAAATTAATTACTAAATTAAGCTGCATTTATCATGCGCTGTAGGGCGCATACTCTTATTGTTAATGACATACAACATAAAATACGATTATTAAATTGTTGCTTTGAATGGTTGGACAGCCATTTGTAAATAGTCTAATTTTTGGTTGTATTCAACAGGTCCAAAGCGCATTTCATCAAAAATCAATTTAAAAATACTCTATGTTTCTTACTTTTACATATCGTTGTTGTAAATTGTTATCTAAGTAAAATCTATTTTCTTTAAAAGTTTTGAAGTGAGATATGTAATCTAAGTTACCTTTAACTTAGATTTAAACTAGCTAACAATCAACTAATCATGAATTACTCCATATCAGATGGAGGTTATGTCATGCAAAAAACAACAAAGTGACCTCAATATTTTTCGATTAAAATACAAAATATTTACATTTTAAGATATATTTCTAACATTTTTCAGTTTATCAGGTAATTTTCAGCCAATTATCATGTTTTCAGAGGGTTGTACTGATAAAAATTAGCTTGAGTCTATAAGTGAGAGAAACATATTTTCATTTGTTGGCATAAATCGAGTGATGATTAGTAGCAGTGTCTATTAAAAATCACTTTTTTTTAGAGTTGAAATTAAGAGAAAAATGTATGAAAACAATAAAAAAAAATAACCTCTGGAAATTTAAAACATTGACAGTGGGAGTATTGAGTATTGGTTTATCATTTGCACAAAATGCTAAAGCAAATAACAATGATTTAACTCAAGTTACATTACAAGCTTCTTCAATTAGCAAAGCACCACCTGTTAGGATGAATATACCCATAAACGGGGTGCTTAAAACATATAATGTTGATACTGGTGAAGAGATCATTTTTGAAGATCGTAATGGTCGCGGTATTGTACAAGGTGATATAGATTTAGGGTCGACTAAGCAGTTATTGGCTCATGGTTATCGGTTTTTAGGGAATAAACCTGAAAATGCTTTATCGACTTTAGCTGAAGTAGGACCTAACTCTATCATTATACCGCATTCAGGTTATCGCTGGATTAATAGTACCGTTCCTTACATATTAGATCCTAACCTCCCTAATAATGTAAGAGATCAAGTTTTTTCTGCAATTAATCATTGGCAAACAAAAACTTCCTTGAAGTTTGTTGCTCGCACTAATCAGTCAAATTATATTCGTTTTCAACCTTCAAATGGTATTTGTTCATCTGCTGTTGGTATGCAAGGTGGTGAACAAGCAGTCAATTTAGATGGGTATGGAAATTGTGGTATTGGTGCTACGATCCATGAAATTGGCCATGCTATGGGGCTTTGGCATGAGCAAAGTCGTTATGACAGAGATGATTATGTCTGGATCAATTGGGACAATATTCAAGAGCAAACTAAATTCAATTTTAATCAAGCAAACCTATATTCTGGTACCTGGGATGATGGTCTTGATATCGGATACTATGATTTTAACTCAATTATGCACTATGACGCTTACGCATTTGCGATAGATAGAACAGTACCAACAATATACCCGAGAGATCCCAATATTCCTTTTAACGCATTAGGACAAAGAAATGGGCTAAGTAATGGTGATATACAGTCTGTTGCTTATATGTATGGTGCTAAAAATAATCAGGTAGTTGAAAATACTTATAATTACAACATTCCAGATAACAACTACGAAGGAGTGTATAGCCCTATTAAAATTGGGTTTAGTGAAAATTCAGGTCAAGTAAAAATCGGTGTAGATATTCAGCATACTTATATAGGCGATCTCGTTGTACAGTTGATTCATCCAGATGGCACGGTATTTAACTTACATAATCAAGAGGGTGGCAGTACTGATAATATTAACTTTACATATACTGTCAATCTTCAAGGTAAAAGTGCATTAGGGACTTGGTATCTAAGAGCTATAGATCTTGCGAATCAAGACACTGGTTATATTAATCGTTGGATGCTTGAATTTTAGCCATAAAGAAACTTAATCTAAAAAATATATTAATGTATGGCAATTAAATGTTGCCATACCTTTATATAATTAAAATATTAATTTTAGATATTTTTACTTGATTCAATTGTATCTATGTCTTCAATTACTTGTTGATGCATTAAGTTGATTTTATTTAATATTTTTAGTGTAATAGATTTAAATTCTTTAGTTTCCCTTATTCCTTCAAAAGCAGGATCTTTCATTGTGAGATTATACTTTATCCAACCACCTTCAACTGCCTTATCAAGCCAAATATTAGCTAGTTCATACTGTTTTTTTACAGCATAAACAGATGCTATTCTCATTAGTAGCTCAGGATCTTCATCTCCTGAATTAACACGCTCTAACCAATTGGTTAGTAGGCGGTTAAGCTTTATTGATGGGATAGATTCATTATTCATTTTTGCATATATCATACCTAAGCGTAAATCTGCGTAATCTTTGGCTCTTCCTACTGATTTTTCAGCTATTAAATAATATGACATTGCTTCAATATTTCGACCTGAAAAATACAGAGCGTCTCCGATAATATTATTGCCTTTAATATAATTGGGCTGTTGCATCAAAATATCTTGACCATAAGCGATAACTTCTTGATAGCGACCAAGACCAATCAAATAATGGCAATAAAATATTTTGGCAAGAGCGTAATCTGGTTGTAACATCATGGCTTTGTTAAACCAATACTCCGCTTCCTTATTCATATTAAGAGAAGCATATGTTTGAGCAAGGTGCTGATATCCCGATGTAGACTCAGGTAAAATATCAACGACTTTTTTATGCCAATAAAGCGCTTCTATTAGCATACCTAATTCTCGATAATTGTATGCTAAGTTGGTAATGGCATCTGTATAATTTGGGTCAATACGAATCGCTTGGTGATAAGCTACAATCGATTTATGATAAAAACCATTTAATGCATAAGCAAACCCTTTGGCTTTAAATAACGCTGCAATATTAGGGTTTATCTTGATGCCTTGTTCTATGAGCAAAAGTGTAAAATCGATTTTAGATCTGGGAAAGTTAAATTGATATACACCTTGGAGGTATGCGTTTGCCAATCCTGCATATGCCTGTGCATAATTAGGTGCTATTTCAATTGCTTTTTTGAAGAGATTAATTGCGATCTTATTATCTTTAGAGCTATAACGACCATAATATTTTAACCCTTGATTATATAATTTTACTGATGTTATCAGGTGATCATTTGGAACAATTATGTTTTGTGCTAATGGTATTTTATAGGGTAAACCAGTGTAAATATTAATAAATAAGAAAGCTGTGAATATGCTAACGAAGCCAATACTAAAGAAAACCAAGACTTTAAGTTTATAGGTATAAAAATATGATAAAAATGAGGATAGATAGTTTTGATTTGATGATGAAATATTTCTTTCATATTCTAATTTTAATGAGCTATATTGTTTTGAGTTTAATTGCTTAACCTCACCAACAAATTTGTATCCTATTCCTCTCACCGTAATAATACAATTTTTATCTGTTGAATTATCTCCTAATGCTTTTCTAACTAACTTTATTCTTTGCTGTAAGTTTTCATCACTCACTCCCAATCTTTCCCAAACAGCATAAATAAGCTCATCTTGAGTTACTACATGTGGAGAGTTTTTTAGTAAGCAAGATAAAATCTTTCTCGTTAATTTAGGTAGAGGTATCAATTCACCGCCCCTTATTAATTGCCCTAGTTTTAGATCGATTAACATACGATTAATTTGATAGTAATAGCAATTTGGTTCCATTTTACACCTCCTAAAATATGCACACTTTTTTAATGTGATTCAAAAGTTAGATCAACCACAGATTCAAAAACATACTATTAATTCCACTGAAAAACAATAAAAGTAAAAGCTATTTCATGAAAGTAGGATCTACTATTTTATTGAGTGAAAAATTGAATATGGTTCTTTTATTCAGTGACTTAGGCTTCGTGGAGGTTTCTGATTTTATTTAATGTAAAAACTAGAAATTGAAAATATATTAAAATTTTAATGTCTTAATTTTTTATTATACGTACCACTCAATGCAAAGTAATTACCTCTTAATGCATTATATTTACACCTTAATACATCATAGTAAAAGTGATGTCTTTACTGTGCTTAAATATGTAGTCGAAAATTACGAATTAATAGAAATGACAATCTTGAAAGATATAACTAAAAAATATTTTTTAGAACATTTTTTAATATTATGGCTTTCTTAGTGTATATGGTGGTAATTCACTGCATAAAACATTTCCAAAAAACGATATGAATTTCTTAATTTAGGAAAAGTAATGAATAAACTCGCTTCACTGTATATTGAGCATATAGCAACATTACAGCAACGTACAAAAGATCTACTGGAACTAGAAAACGTTGAAGGTATTATCATTCATTCAGGCCATGGACGGCGCCAATTTTTAGACGATATGAGCTACCCCTTTAAAGTGAATCCACACTTTAAAGCTTGGTTACCTGTATTAGATAACCCACATTGTTGGTTGATTGTTAATGGTATCGATAAACCTAAATTAATTTTTTATTGTCCGACAGATTTTTGGCATAAAGTACCCGATAAGCCTTCAGAATACTGGGCTGAGCATTTTGATATTGAATTATTGCAAGTGCCAAATCAGGTGGGGAAACTATTACCTTTGGACAAGAAAAAATATATATATATTGGCGAATATATTGAAGAGGCTGAAACCTTAGGTTTTAATAAATTAAATCCTGTAGCAGTGATAAACTATATTCACTATCATCGTGCTTATAAAACGGCTTATGAGCAAGTATGTTTACGGGAAGCAAATCGTATTGCCGTATCTGGTCACCAGGCTGCTCGTGATTCTTTTTATGCTGGCGGCTCTGAGTTTGACATTCAGCATGCTTATTTGTTAGCAACGCGTCATAGCGACAATGACCTGCCTTACAGTAATATTGTTGCACTAAATGGTAACTGTGCCATTTTACATTATAACCAGTTAGATAAAGCTTCACCTAAAAGTTTTAGTTCCTTTTTAATTGACGCAGGGGCTAGTTTTAATGGCTATGCTGCCGATATTACCCGTACTTATGATTTTAGAGGATCGGGTCTATTTGCTGAACTAATTAGTGAACTGAATATTCATCAATTGCAAATATGTAATGGTTTAAGACCTGGTGTTGAATATGGTCGTTTACACCTAGATTGCCATGTTCGCATTGCTCAGCTTTTGTCGCAATTTAACTTAGTGAATTTATCGTCTGAAGCTATTATTGAAAAAGGTATTACGAAGACTTTCTTCCCTCATGGTCTTGGCCATCACCTAGGTTTACAAGTTCATGATGTTGGTGGTTTTATGGCTGATGAATACGGTAAACATCAGTCTGGACCTGAAGATCATGAATATTTGAGATGCACTCGTAAAATTGAGGTTAATCAGGTGTTTACTATAGAACCAGGCTTGTATTTCATAACCTCGCTATTAAATGATTTAGCTGACAGCGATAATAGTAAATATGTTAACTGGGATAAGGTTGAAGAGTTCAAGCCATTTGGTGGAATACGTATTGAAGATAATATTATCGTTCACCACGAACACATTGAAAATATGACTCGAGACTTAGGTTTAAATTAGTAGAGCAAGATAAACTTTTGGAAACATTTACCTATTAATTTATGCTAGGTATAAAGTAAACGAGTAGCCTAACTATTTTTACCGAAACACAATTAAATAATTGTTATAACTGACTAAATGGTCTTTTAAACTAAATTTGGAAATCAGCATGACTAAATATTATCTTTTTATTCTTTTACTGTGGGCACAGGT
>Ga0105355_10005816_pt1 | contig 10354 bp, 11 predicted proteins | sample GOMGulsemesocosm_2_FD_83508 | JGI IMG/M metagenome (GOLD analysis project Ga0105355, IMG submission 83508) | Methane-oxidizing microbial communities from mesocosms in the Gulf of Mexico - GOM9C Gulf of Mexico | ecosystem: Environmental > Aquatic > Marine > Cold seeps | place: Gulf of Mexico...
CCACTCTTTTTCTGTAACTTCTTGAATAAGGGTTCCATATGAAAAGTATGGAATAAGGCTCGTCCCATTGTTCTTTGTTGGGTAAAATATACGCAGCCCAACTTCCCTTGGGTCTCCTACTGTAGCCGTCCAATCTTCTTCTCTTCTGTGATCTATCCAAATTTGTTCCGAAACGCCAATTGCAAAATTACCAGAGCCCGTTTTTATCACCTGTTTGTTCGCTACTTTTTCTTCTTCTTGGGCTATGGTGGGACTTATAAATAAAGCCGATATAAGTAACACTAAAAATGTTATTGTATTTTTTATCATAGTTTAAAACCTTTTTTATCTTGAAAGTGCACTTTATATTTTTACCCTATGTTGATTCTTTCATAGACATAAAAATAGCCTGTTTCTTTTTTGTTTTAATATTTAATACCGTGAAAATCATCCATGTTTCACAATTACTCTATAATTTTCATTCTACTAATGTCTCCTTAGAAACAAGAGCAAAAATGATGAAACAATCTCGTTTGGGCTGCTTTCGCTTTGCTGACGTTAGCTACTGGTTGTTCTTTAGGTCAACTGATAGTCCAATATAGCTGACATTAGCTTTTAGGTTACTAACGGCAGACTCCCCCTAAATTGATCTAAAAAGCATATCTACTGTTTATGATTTGCTTGAGTGATCACCTTCTTAACCGCATCAGCAATTATTTCAGGCTCATGTGCCGAGAAAGGTAAAATCAAAATATGTTCAGACCACTAAAAACAAGTTTATTATAAAAATTCATAATTCTAATCTCAGAGAGTTGATGTACATATACAAGACGTAAGAAAAATGAAAAGGTTGAAAATTATTTAATAAATTTTAGCTACTTATCTGACTGTAAAGTTTAGATTTGTTGGTCACCAGCCGCCAATCTTAAGCCAGAGTCCCCCTCTATCCTAGTCAGGCTAGTGTCGAACAGACCTAAACAAAGCGGTCGTTCGAGTATTTGTATTGGTGTGACTTTAACGTGATAAACTTGGAACTTAGCTTTAAAATTTTTGCTATTGGTTTTTAATGTGTAGTAGTTTGGACTTTACAGCTCTCCCAAAATAAACTTTTCATTGCTGCTATTTGCAATAAAACTTTACATTTAAAGCTTTGAAAACATTGTTTTTATATCGTATGGTTTTGCTCATAAAAGGTAAAGCTAATCATTAGTATTAACCAACTATTACTTCCCTCCTAACGTGGGATTTTTCTCAAGGAACTATTGGTCATGAAACAATATTTAAATATGTTTTTTGTAACTTTTTTATGTGTATCAATTTTTGGTTGTGCCAGATCTACTACCGAAGAAAAAGGTTCTTGGGATAACGCTTATAATAGCTCAACAAAAGAGAGATTCATTCCTGTTGAACTTTTTACTGGAGGAAAATGGGATGGGGAACATGAATTAATTCTAAAAGAAGCTGCTACCTCCGCTTCTGCCTGTGACCCCGTCACAGGAAAAAGATGCACTACTTTTAACATTATAGGTCCATTCAAAACAGAAAGGAATGACACCAAAATTGAATGGGCTGGTGATGAGGTTTCCTACTATCAAAGAACATTTAGTACCAGAGGTATGGGAGAGGTAGAATCTTTTTTTACCATTAATAATTCAAAAGATGGACTTGTGAGAATTTATGACAAGCGAAAACAGTGGGGTGCAAGAACTTATGATGGATTAGGAAGTAAATTTCCACTTGGTTACTGGAAGCAAGGTGAAGTGCGCACTTATCCCTCACGCAGACCAACAAGAATCGAAATTATTGAACTTAATGGACCTAATAACTGCCTTACATTTCGATGGGTTATAGGCAAGGGTGAAAGTAAAAATATGGATAATAATTACACTTTTTGTCCTGAACGCGGTTTTACATATTTTAGTCACAACAATACTTTCGAACAAGTTGACCCTACACTGCCAGCGACGGTTAACAATAACGTTATCAAAGGTAATATCCCAACACTTGACCCGAAATTTGGTAACGTGTGGACTAATCTACATCAAGACAGTTTAAAGCAAGCGGGCATTAAACTTGGTGATACCTTGTGTGTACTTATCAAGGAAGGCAATATCACTAAACTCGATATTAAACTGCCCTACCTCACATCATTTAGTAAAGTTGCTGTCGGTGAGCCTCTAGTTTATGTTAACGGCCTGTCAAATGTATCGTTCGCCCTTAATCAGGCTAATTTTTCAGCAAAACATCATATTGCCTCTGGTGCCCAATGGAGTGCACAAATAAAACAATGTAATTAAGAAAATATAGTGCAGTCGTTCGCGGCTGCGCCATCAACTGCTAGCGGTATAAAACCTGATTCGAATCGGTTCATGCAACTGAAGTCCTTAATGTTCGTTGTGTGGCATTAATTAGGGTTCTGAGTTGGACTCCCACAGTCAGCGATGAAGAGACTGTCGTGAATTCAAGTATTTATGCTATCACTATCGAATCATTAATAGAGCAACGCAAAAATATAATTGTATCCTTCAACCGTTCGGATACAAATCATTCTGAATGAACTTTGAGTCTATAACTCAATTCATCAGAAAAGTGATACTTAAATAGCTAAAAACCTAATCATTCGTTATTATTTAGTTGAACTCACTCAAGAAATATTTTAAGTCGACCCCTTTGCTCCAGTTTTGTTGTAGGTATTTAGTCGGACCGTCTGGCATCAACTCAAAAGCGTGTTGTAATTGCTGTTCGGCTTCACTAAATAAGCCTAACTCGAACATTATCCAAGCAAGGTCGTAATTAGCGGTAATAGATAGAGGGTCAAGAACAATTGCCTTTTTATTCATTTGATAAGCGTCTTCATAACGTCCCTGATGGTTAAGCAACCCGCCATATTCGAAATAGCTATTGGTGTAGTTGGGAGCCAGTTCTATTGTTTTTTTATAAGATGTTTCGGCTTCCAATAGTTGGCCGTGACTGAATTTAATACCGGCCAGTGAAGCATGAGCTTCGTCTAATAGCGGATTGATTATTAGTGCACGGTTAATCGCGACTTCAGCTTTAGATATTGATTGTTCTTGATCGCTCTCAGTATAATTTTGCAATGACAGATAACTGTCACTCAAACCAACATAGGCGAGAGCAAATCGTGGATCCTGTTTAATTGCCTCTTTGAAGTAACTCAATGCGAGTGTGAGTGATTTGCTTGATGGTCTATTGAGGTGATACCGACCACGCAGATAATTGTCATGTGCCTTTTTATTGATGGTTGCTGCCGCTGGCAACTGGTTTTGATCAATCTTCAGTCATAATACCAGGGCCACTGACTGGCCAATACTATCGTGGATTGCAAACAAGTTTTGGTCGGTATAATCAAAAGTCTTTGACCATAAATGGGAGCCATCTTGTACATTAATCAACTGAATAATTATTCGCTGCATATTCGATGATGATTGAATGCTACCGGTAAGTAGCGCGGCAACTCCTAGCTTATTACCGATACTTTGAAAGTTTTGCTGTGAATTTTAAAACTCAAAAGATGAAGTGCGCGCAGAGACCCGTAAACCATTGAGTTGCGATAATTGATGCAACAAGGTTTCAGCTAACCCTTCTGTAAAATATTGCTGTTTTTGCCCATTGCCCAGACTCTTAAAGGGTAACACTGCGATAGAATCAAGCCGTTGCTATATCAGTTGTTTTGGGGGCGTTACCTGATTAAAGTTTGAAAAAATTTGGTATGCGATGAAAGACAAAATTAAAATCGCTGTCGTTATATAAACTCCAAAGATAAACCTAGTAGCCTTTTTATTTGGTTGTTCAGATATACTCTGGATTATTGGCTGAATCTTTAAATAACTTTCTAAGTTGCGCAATTTGGTGATACACAGCATTGTCGCCTACAATCTGACCTTTCCAAGCATGAGCGAACAGCTCTTCTCGTGTAATCAGTTGTCCCGCATTTTGGGCTAGAAAAACCAGCATAGTCATCATTTTTGGTACGAGTGTTATTGTCTCTTTATTGCAACTTACCCTGTTAAGTTGGGATAAACTTGCCAGTCATCTACCTGAAAAGGGAGTTGAGTTAAAAAGAACTGCCGAACACGGTCATGGATAAGTTTGGCTTACTGGCTGCCCCCCTAAATCAGTGAAAAACAAGGCACAGTATGAAAAAAAATAGTAATAAATTACGGATAATAATCATGCTGGAAAGTTTAAGAGGAAAATCACCACACGCCAACACCCCATTGATGAGTTAAATTCCCCATATGTGCACACCTCCTGCGGTTTTTTCATTGTGGGCTTTGTCGGCATCCGTTTCAAATAGAAGATCATCCCGGCAGTGAACACGATACGGATGATCAACAAACCACCACACTGCTGACCTAAATAAGGCTCCAAAAATAGGCATATTTATGTTCACTTAGATACAATATAGTCGTTCCCCACAGATATAAAAATGTATTACCAATTAATCGAATTAACTGTCTGGAAAAATGCCTCTAGTATCGGTCGTTCATTTAATTATATTGGAATGCTAAGTAAAATGCCTACATAATGCCCTTAACGTAATGAAGGGCTTGATAAGACGCAACCTAACTCCCCCTTACAGAGCGAAGACTGTCATTGCTTCCCGAATAATCATAAATGATAAAGCCAACCAAGACATAATAAATAAAACAAAACGAGCTAACACTAAATCGATAGTTGCCTGAACAATTGAGTGAATTATACGCAACACTGCATATATCCATGCGCTGCTAATATGTAAAGCATCCACATGACCTAACACTGCAATCGAAACAGCAACAACATAAAATAAAGTTGGTTGTTCAAACAGGTGATTGTAATTATTTGATACTCTGGAAACTTCCTTCGGCAAAAGCTCGCGTAACTTATGAGTATCTTGACCTTTTTGGGGATGTATTTTAAATTTTGACATTGCCGGAATGCGAGTAAAAAACATCCAAATGGTCATAACAACAGTCAACAGACCAACAACAAATACTGGCTGTAAAATTAAATGAGCTTCCATATTTATTTCCTATCTAAGATCTCAAATTTATACTCGAACAATCGAGCATTTTAATGCCTAATTTACGGTTTTTAATAGATTGCTAAATCGTGTAGTGTAACTGAACCGAGCAAATAGTTGAATAAGCTTATTCTTGTTCCAATAAAGTAATAATACTTTGAGCAACTTTCTTTGCCGATGCGGGGTTTTGCCCTGTAATCAAACGCTTTTCTATGACTACGTTCTCTTCCCAAGCTTTGCCATAGACATGAATTGCCCCTTGTTCAATTAACTTGTCTTGCAATAGAAAAGGTACTATTTCAGTCGTTCCGAGCGAAATTTCTTCTTCATTACTAAAAGCAGCAATACGCTTGCCTGCAATCAACAATTTGCCATCTGATAGCCTAATATTTATAAGACCAGCGTTACCATGGCATACGGCGGAAACGATGCCCATGTTTTCATATATGGCAGAAGAAATGCGATTAATGTCTTTATTGTCGGGGAAGTCCCACATTGGACCAGAGCCACCTGCGAGCATTATAACTTGATAATCATTAGGGTTTACTTTTGCTAACGGGATACTTTTAATTACCTTTGCCATAAGCTTGACGTCATTTAAAAAAACTTGATGATATTCATCTTCTTCTTCAAATGCTTTGCTGTCTACGGGGGCCATTCCACCTTCTATGCTCGCGACATCGACTGAATAGCCTGCTTTGGTAAACTCGTAGTACGGGTGGGTAAGTTCGGGTAACCAAAAACCTGTTTTTTTACCTGTACTTCCCAGTTCAGTATGGCTAGTAAGAACGATTAATATTCTATCAGATTTACTAACTTCACCGTCTGCGTAGATGGCTGTTGATGTCAGTAGACATAGATATAGCAATATCATAGTTATACTATTTTTCATTATGGTTCCTTTTATTATTGGGCTGAGTATAGAGTGATAGTTGGGTACGCTAAATCTGTCAAAAGTTAGTATGAGACAGTAAATCGGGTTTGGTGATGTTTGGGTTGTTCGGCTTCATCAAGAAGTACAATCGCAGCATCCTCCATTGATATTTTTGAAATGCCTTCAGCATCAATCAATAGTTCATCAGTGCCCAGTCGATATTTACCCGTTCTCTCTCCCGGAGAGAATTGTGCCGCGGGGCTAAGATAAGCCCAGTCCACTCTGGTTTCTGCAAGGCAAACCGTTAATTGCTCTGCACTCGCTTTTCCGATATGTCGTGCTGAAACGGGTAGGTAATTTGAATCTTCAATGACCGTCTTACCGTCAGTACCAGGTACTGTCAGAGTTGAAGCTCCGCCAACAACCAGCAATCTTACGCTAGTTTTCGAGAGGCCATCCATCAGTGTTCGGGTTGTCTGAATTACCTCACATTCGCGCCCTGATGCAGGCCGGATAGCTGAAATCACAACATCCTGTCCAGTGCTGAATGCGATTACATCCATGATATTACTGGCATCACCAGTAAGAACCTTAATGCCGGATGGAAGGTTGTTAATTGCAGCAGGATTTCTAACGACAGCGGTAACTTCATGGCCGCGAGAAAGCGCCTCAGTGATTACTCTGCAGCCTGCATTGCCTGTTGCTCCTAATACTGTGATTTTCATGTGTACTCCTATTAATTAAAAGTGTTGATTGCTATTTAAATGTATTGTTTGTGAGCGCTAGGGCTTGATTGTAAAGTTGCCTGTTGTGGTTTGCGTTGGCTTAGCCAAATACTGAAAAAAATAATGGCTGAGCCGGCCAACTGTAGAACTGATAAACTTTGCCCTAGAACGATCCAACCCAATAACACAGCAGTGACCGGACTTAAGAACCCCAGTGGGGCGATAGCGTTCGGTGACAGCTTAGCTAGGCCACGGAACCAAAGTAGGTAAGTAAAACCTGCACCAACTAATCCTAAGTAAATTAAAGCAAATATATTTTTGTTGCTTAAGTTGGGTAGTGCGGGCTCTAAAATAGCCGCAGCGGGTAGTAATAAAATTCCTCCAGCCACTAATTGCCAGGCGGTAAAGGTTAAAGGACTGACTGAATTTCGCTTATCTTCACTCAGCCATTTCTTACTTAATACAGTACCAAAGGCCATAGAGACAGCTCCACCTACGCCTGCTAGCAAACCAAATTTATCCAGTGTGAATTTTGCAGTTAGAAGCAATAATGCGACGCCAAAGATGCCAGAGATTGCAGCTGCAATTGAATATTTATGTATCTGTGAACCTAAAAATCCTCGGGCTAAAAAAAGCACCAATAGAGGTTGAGTAGCACCAATAGTAGCAGCGATACCGCCAGGCAATCGGTAGGCACAAACAAACAGTAACCACCAAAAAATAGAAAAGTTCAGTGCTCCTAATATTACGATTTTAAGTAACCAATTGGCACTAGGTAATTGACGGCAGAGTATTAGCAGTATCAATCCAACTGGAAGTGCTCGTAACACTGCTAAAGTTAAAGGGTAGCCCTGAGGCAAATATTCAGTAGTGACTAAATAACTGCTGCCCCAAATTATCGGGGCTAATGCAGTTGTTATTAATATTAATTTGTTAGACATGCTATCGGCCCAAAAGTATCTTGACGTCAAGATACCACAATATATCTCGACGTCAAGATATATTGTGGTATCATATTGGAATGGACAAAGTAGATAATATTATTAAACAGTGGAATAAAGAGCGGCCTGATCTAGATGTCAGTGCTATGGAATTGGTTGGTCGATTCAAAAAAATTAATAATTTCTTAGCCAAAGAAATGGATAAAACCTTTACCGAACATGATTTAAATCATGCAAGTTTTGATGTTTTGGCTACGTTACGTCGCAGCGGAGCACCATACGCTTTATCGCCCAATGAGTTACTGGCTACTATGATGGTCACCTCCGGGACTATGACCAATCGTATCGACAGATTAGTTAAAGCTGGGCTAGTTAAACGTATCGCCAATCCTAACGATGGGCGAGGTTTTATCATATCCCTAACCGAGTCAGGTTTTAGTTTGATAGATAAGACGGTGACAGCACATGTCGCGACTCAAACTAGTCTTACTTCTGGTCTGTTGGCTAAAGAACAACAACAGTTGAATGTGTTGTTATGTAAGTTTCTAAACAGCTTTGAGTAGTAATAAGTCGATTATAAACTGATTACTTATTGCTAGAATCCACTATAATGAGGCTATCAACGGCAGCAATGAGCCCTGAGTTCAATCTATCCTACTCCTGACAGAGAGCTAAGCTATCCAAGCGGTTATTTTTGCCAAAAGAGAAAATTAACCTTTTTAGATTTAAAATAACTAACATAACTATTTTCAATAACTCGGCAATTACAAGAGATCTGCTATAGCGATAGTTAATCCAAAGAAAAATCAATCAATGTTATAAGGTAACCTTTAACATTGTTTCGCTACCTGTTGCACCACCTCTCCCTCCTACAAGCATGCTACCATCATCTAAAAAAGAAAGTATTATTTGAATTGGAGGACGATTATCATCAAATAAATAGCTATATTTCTCAACAATTCTATCTCTATCACCTTGCGTTCTTGCAGTAGACATTTCATCTCTAAAAGGTTGTCCTTCCATAATTCCAGCATAATGGCTAGCAAGGGCGGCTGTTGTGCTTAACGCTTTTTCGACTTGAGGATTTTCATTAAAAGCATGCTTTAACTGGGCAGAGTATGGATAATCCTGAGGGAGAACTAATTTCCCTTGCGGGTCAAACTCTATAGTAGCTGGCGGTTTAGGGATATTATATTCTTGCATTAAGTCTTTAACTTTTTGTTCAGAATATTTTGCTAACGTATCAACATTGTGTCCTGACGGTAATAACAAAGGGACATCTAGCAAGCTACTTGGTTTGTTATATGTCGGTTTAGATGAAAAATAATCATCAAGGTTAATTTTTTTTGAACCTTTATTCGTATCCATAGGAAATGTAAATTCAGTTGAAGCTTTATCCATGGTACTACCTTTTGTTGCTACACCCGATTGCAATAACTCCATATGATCTGCAAACGTTGCGCTACCCGGTGACTTTGTAGCTGCTTGATTTTCCTCGAAAAATGCTTGACCTATTACATTGGTCTGACTATTTATATACACAAAATATTCCTTTATTTATCGAATGGTAAAGATGTAATAATTTGACTGAACGTAAGTCAACATTTCACAGTTAAGCTTCAATTATTTTTCTTTTGTCTTCTGACTTAGCTTGTTTTTCGGTCTGTTCAGCAGCTTTTTTATATTCTGCTTCTTTTTCTTTTGCTAAATTTTCTAACAGATTCGCTTTTTCCTCTGCTGGAATGCTTTTGTCATTTAAAATAGCTTCCATTTTATCGTTTATTTCTTCGATTTTCTCTCTGTCAAGTCCAGTTCGCTTGTCCAGAATTGCTTGATGTGCTTTTTCAATGAACGTCATGTTGTCATAAGTATTCAAATCGCCATACTTTAGCGCATTCATATTGCCTTCTTGCTCACTTTGTGTTTTTTGCGTATCTATAAGTACTCGTTCACGGGCTTGCAATGAAATCGAAACTTTATCTTTATATTTATTATCACTGTTTATTTTTACTTTATCTGTCTGCTCAATAGTCAATATCGCTTTATCTTGACTAGAGAAATTTACATTGTTATATGAATTAAAGGAAATTGAAGTCATCTGAACATAGAAATATTTGTTAAGTTTCTGACTACAAGGCAAAATACATACCACATTAAAAACAGTATATCCCCATGAAACTAATTGAATACAAATGTTATTATGGCAATCCATTGCCACCTTTCAGGTAATTGATTGCCTCTATTAACTTGCTTTTGCGTTGACCTATTAATGTTGGTAGACAACTTTTAAGTCATTTAAACTATATACGAGATGTCGCATAAGAATTTTTTTGAAATTGGAGAATACCTCTTTCAAGGGCATTAAAGCGACTGTCAGCTAATTCCCTTAAATCAGCCGCATAAGTGAACAGTGGATTTCGGTTAATATTCCCCTAAAATATCATCATGGATTCACAAAAGCTTAATGACTATATATGGCTAACCACAGGCTCAATGTTAACAAAGATACGATATAGACGTTCCTACATAGATAAAAACATGGGTCTTTTGATGATGAATTCTGTCGATAAGTCTTTCAGCCTGAATGTGAACTAAGCAACATAGCGGTCATAGAGGCTTTAAACCAAAACGACTCCTATTAGCCACCTTATTTAGTTTACACAATTCAATATACTTAAACTGGAAAGATTTCATCATTAGTTGGTACGCATTGTAAAAGTTGTTTCTTTATCCAACCTATAAATTGTTTTTCTAAATCATTATCAGATGTACTTTCTTGACCAAGCAATATGTAACTGTTTCCCGATAA
>Ga0105355_10005820_pt1 | contig 10348 bp, 10 predicted proteins | sample GOMGulsemesocosm_2_FD_83508 | JGI IMG/M metagenome (GOLD analysis project Ga0105355, IMG submission 83508) | Methane-oxidizing microbial communities from mesocosms in the Gulf of Mexico - GOM9C Gulf of Mexico | ecosystem: Environmental > Aquatic > Marine > Cold seeps | place: Gulf of Mexico...
CTACCGATCAATGAAAATACAATCGTGGTTGCCCAATTGATCATTTTTGAATAATAGGCAATATCTTCATTTGAGAAGCCAACCTCACGATAAAAGACAATAGACATGCGTCCTAAGTAAGCTTCTCCTATTTTGAAAAGGAAGATAAATAGTAAGATAGATACGGCGAGTCTAGTGCCATTTCGGTCAAAGAATTCTTGAATAGGCGCAACTAGGGTTGTTAATAACCATGCCGTTATTTGGTGAAAAATATTTGCCTTTTTATTTTGCTCAACGTCGGTATTTTTACTGATGTTTTTATTGAGTCGAGAAAGTTGTTGAGTGAACAAAAACAATAAACCAATTGCAAAAAAAGTAATAAAGCTAAATTGATAATCAGCAGATATTAAGCTGGTCGGCCAAGCTGGGTAACCAATGTTTGCATAAATAAGGGTAAGGAAAATCAAAGGGAGAATAATTAAAATAGACAGTGACCTATGGCCATATTGTGGTAATATTTTTAAATAATTAGCTTCAATCTTTTTTAAAACTTGTTCTCGGTTGCTCGTTGGCTCACTCACAACCAATGCGGTGATCATTAAAACAACCATCAGGCCAGCTAATACTAGAAATACTTCAGACCATTGCCAACTGGGCTGACTGACCAGTATAAAAGGAATACTGCCAAGGCCAGCATATCCCGTCCACCACCCAGCTGTCGCCATAGCTGAGCCTGCTGCCATTATATTGTTGTCTTTTCCGGCTAATGTATCGATTCGGTAAGCATCAATCGCAATATCTTGAGTTGCTCCTGCGATTGCTATTATTAAACCAAACATCGCCATTAGATTTAATTGGCTGCTGGCGTCAAAGCTGCTTAATTGAATAGCAGCAAATACGATAATAGCTTGAGTGACAATTATCCAGCTACGTCTCATACCCATTTTAGCAGTGATAAAAGGCAGTTTGACTCTATCGGCTAATGGAGACCACAAAAAATTAATACTATAAGCCGCAAAAATTAAACCAAATAGCCCAATACTAGAACGACTTAGCCCCTCATCTTTCAACCAGCCGGTCATTGCTGAGCCGATCATTACCCATGGAAAACCACTGGCAATACCGAAACAAAAGATAGTTAAAAGACGACGATCTTTAAAATAATTTAAGGATTCTCTTAAGGAGTTAACTGAAGACATTAAAGGCTTTAATAACGAAGGGATATTATTAGTAAGCGTACCAGAGAGTCACTAACTAAAGAAGGGCGATACAGTAATAATTAGTGAACCTTAGCAAAAGATTATTTGGGTAAGTATTAATATTAATCTCTGCGTGAGTAATTGCATAGCATTAAGGAATTGGTCGCCAACCGATACAATCAATTGGGTAGCTACCAGAGCCATTAAAAAAGTCTACGCAGGTATTAATTTCAGTGCGGAAAAATAAGTTATTATCGAGTTCATGACTACCGTGCACACTAAACTCATGCATTATGTGCCAAAAAACTCGCTCTTTTGCGCTACTTGGGGTTTCGTCTAAAACATTGAGTAATGTCCATTCCTCCATAGTATTAGTGACAAACTGATCTAATTCGGTGTAGTGAAGTGAGTGCTCAATCACCGCCTTAATATACGCGCCGATTTGTATTATTTTTTCGTTGATAAACTGCTCAATTATCATTCTTATCTCCAACGTCAGTGACAATTACAGCTTGATGGATATGAAAAGATTGTTGTGGTTTTAGGAAAAACTGTTGCACGGACTACCTTATTTATCGTAGATAAACGTCTTAAAGTCAAAGTTTGAGGGCACTTAATCTACGACCATGCGGATTGGTTTTAGTTGCATTATTTGAATATTTAGCTATTTAAATTTGAATATTTAGCTATTTAATTTAGTGTTTTTAAGTGATTTGTATCCATTACACTTTGGTTTTTCTCTCATTTATTCGGCAGGTAGTAAGGTTACTTTAATGAGCATTAGCGACTCAACAGGTACATTTTCCCACGACATTTCTTCGTTATAATCTGTTTTGACTGCAGCCATTTTTTCTAATACTTCTTCGCCTTCTACAATGGCACCAAAAACTGCATATCCCCAGCGACGTCCTGGATCTAAGTTGGTATTGTCACCAGCATTGAAAAAAAACTGACGATTTGCCGTATGAGGTTTATTCTCTTTTGCCATTGCAATAGTACCGAGTTCATTTTTCAGACCATTACCCGATTCATTAACAATGTTTTCATTCACTTTTTTGATGACAAAGTCTTTATCGTATCCACCGCCCTGCACAATAAAATCACTGATCACTCGATGAAAGACTGTATTGTTATATTCACCAGCTACAGCATAAGTTAAAAAGTTATTAACTGTGATAGGCGCTTTTATCCTATCTAGTTCAACAATGATGGTGCCCAATGAGGTTTCAAATTTAACTTTTGGAAAAAGGTTGTCCGGATCAACAACAATATTTTTTGCTGAAACTTGTAATGACAGTAAAAAGAGTACAGTGAGTATGTTTTTCATGTTTTAGTTCAATTATCGTAAAAATTGTTGAATTTCATTGTGAGAAGTTATTTGTGTGATCAGCTTACCTAATTGCTGATTAAAATCTCGCTCTAATACGGCTAGATCCGCAAATAATGGCCCATTGCTAGTACCGGTATTTTTAAATGTTTGAGTTAATTTTTTGTCTTTGTTATTAACGGTAACAATTAGCTCAATAACATTATCAACTTTATATTGCATCATTGCTTGGTTAACATTAATTTTTGCTTGCTTAATTACTACATCGATTGAGTTTCCTGCCCCTGCGCTAATCTGAATTCCTTCGGCTGAAAAAGATTTAATTAATGACGACTGTATAGCTTGCATTAATGAGCTATTGCTAGAAATTAGCTCTGCAGCTTTATCTTCTTGAATGATTTGCACTATATGATTATTAGTACGTAAGTCAGTAATACTTAAGGTTGCTACTTTAGTGCTAACCATAGGTGTCGATACTTGCGATATTTGTGGAGCAACAACAAAGGTTCTATCGCTGCTGGTGCAGCCGGTGATAAACATGCTTATTGTTAAAGTTAGAAGCCCAGAAAATGATAAATATTTTTTCATGATTTTACCGCCGAATGAATGACAAATTTACTGTTGCTAGCAATGAGTTTCTCATTACCAAAAAGTCGTTGCAGTTTAATATGGTAGCCAAGTTGTCGATTACCAACAATTCTTAATTCACCACCTTTTTTTAATGCCCTATGGCTGTCTTTAAACATTTGCCATGCGATATGGTCGGTAACTGCATTTTGCTGATGAAAAGGGGGATTGCATAAGATTAAATCGATGCTAGCTGGTTCAATATCAGTTAAACAATCGTTAACGCTAAATTGACACTGTTTAACGCTTTCAGGAAAGTTGTGTTCGACATTTTCTTTAGCTGACGAGACTGCCATATATGACTCATCGATGAAATGAACTTGAGCAGTAGGGAATTTATTGAGTACCGATAAACCAATAACTCCGTTACCGCAGCCTAAGTCAACAATACTAATGTCATTAAGCTGTTCAGGTAGGTTATCAATAAAAGCTCTTGCGCCGATATCGAGTTTCTCGCGAGCGAAAACGTTCGCTTTATTCATTATCGTTATGTTGGTATTTTCTAGAAGCCAACTTTTATTTTGTTCGTTGTTAAAGACTTGTTTATTATCGAGTGATGAAAATACCAAACGAGCCTTTTTTACGGCCAAAGATGTTTTGGTTGTGCCCAAATATTTTTCAAATAATTTTAGCGTGGCAGTTTGAATGTTTTTGGCTTTATCAACGGCGATAAAAATAACCTTTTCACTGTAGGTATTCTTAATGGTTATCAGTTGTTCAGCGAGCAAGGATTTATTTTTAGGGATTTTATATAAAATAATATCAATACCTGTCGGTAGGGGGTCAATACTAGATAATTGAGTTAATTTTTCAGACGGCAGGTAGTTTTGTTCGATATTATTGTTAAGCCCTAATTCGCTAATATAAGAATCGCTAACTGAAAATACATGCTGTTGCGTATAGTTTACTGCCAATGCACCAAAGTCATCATTAAAAATGAGCAGTTTACTTTCATCATTAATAAGTTGGTGTTGCTCAACATGGTTAACTAAATATTCGTCGCTGGCATCCCATGCTTGTAGACTTCGATTCACTTGTGAAGCGGGAAAACGCTCAAGAAAAAGGTTTTTATCATTGGCTATAAAAGGAGATATCATTAAAGATTCAGTTTCATTAAGTTGTTGTCATTTATAGGGGACTATTGTGCCAAAATTCATCCAGCTGAGCTACTGTTCTCTTGTGACTAATATTGTATTTGATAAAATAGTTTTCGATAAAAAGGAATATTCCGATAGAAATTAAATTAACCGATGCAAAGATACATTATTATCCTAACTTCATTAGTTATGACGAAAGCTTAGTTTTGCTTAAGTCCATATTTGCAGAGCTTATGTGGCAACAAGATAGCTTAATGATGTATGGCAAGAAAATAGCAATCCCGCGCTTGCAGGCTTGGCATGGCGAGCGCCAATTAAATTATACCTATTCAAATTTAACGCTCTCAGCTAAGCCATGGACACCAGCATTAATTGCTCTTAAACAAAAAATTGAAGCATTTAGTTCGTTTGAGTTTAATACCGTGTTGGCTAATTGTTATCGTAATCAGCATGACTCTGTTGGTTGGCATAGTGACGACGAGCCTGAATTAGGCATCAACCCTATCATTGCTTCTATGTCATTTGGTGCAAAAAGAATATTTCAGTTAAAACATAAAGTGACTGGTGAAAAATTTAAATTACCTCTACAATCGGGCAGCTTATTAATGATGTCAGGTACAACACAAGAGTTTTGGCTGCATGCATTACCTAAATCACGACAACTACAACCAATGCGAATTAATCTGACCTTTAGAAAAATTAAATCACAATAATATTATTACTGATTGCAGTTATTTAGCCCCACCGGATTCATATAGCCATCTAGATTGATGGTATTGTTGTGGTAACTGGCTAGAGTTAAGGTAATAAGAGTTTATAAAATCATAAAAATACTGGGGAAATCAAATGACCATACAAGCGAGTATCGAGCAAAAATTATTGGCGGCTTATTCTCCTAAGCATCTCGATGTGATCAACGAAAGTCATATGCACAACGTTGCTCCGGGTAGTGAATCACATTTTAAAGTTATTATTGTTGCGAGTACCTTTGAAGGTGAGCGGTTAATTAAAAGACACCGAGCAATTAATGCGACTTTAGCTGATGAGTTGTCAAATCATATTCATGCGCTAGCGTTACATACCTATACGGAAAAAGAGTGGCATGATTATTACGAAGCGAATACACCGTTATCACCTAAGTGTTTAGGCGGTAGTAAAAAAAGTGCATAGTAATATGTACTAATATCACCTAATTATTTAGGTGATAACAAGAAAAGTTCTTAATACTATAAATTTAAGCTGAGACGGAGTTTTGAATGTTCTCAGCTTTTTGTTAAATATTTAATAATCCCCATAATCATTACTTTTTAGAACCTAATTATTAGGTAATGATTCCATTTTTAATCAAATTCTGTTATTTGTGCTAGCCAAATAAAACCTACTAGATTTTTGGACGATGTATGTCTCGTTTTGGCTTAACCAAAACCATCTCTGTTATTGACCAATTTACTGAAATAACTGGGCGACTAATTGCTTGGCTGACCTTTTTTATGGTGGTGTTGAGCTTTGCTATTGTAGTGCTGCGCTACGGTTTTGATTTAGGCTGGATAGCAATGCAAGAATCGGTATTGTACTTTCACGGCATAGTTTTTATGTTAGGTGCTGCTTATACCTTGAAAGCCGACGGTCATGTGCGTGTTGATATTTTTTATCAAAAATTTAATCCGCGTCAAAAAGCTTGGGTAAACTTATTAGGCAGCCTTTTTTTACTGTTGCCGGTTTGTATCACTATATTTATCATCAGTTTTGACTATGTCATCTCTTCTTGGTCTATTTTGGAAAAATCTGCTGAAGCTGGCGGGTTGCCTTTAGTTTATTTGAATAAATCTCTATTGTTATTACTTGCCGTGACTCTAACTTTACAGGGCTTAGCTGAAATAGCTCGAAACATTGAAATCATCAACGTTGATAAAGCAGGGGCTAAGTAATGGAATATATTGCTATTTTAATGTTTGTCGTGGTTTGCTTGGTTTTATTATGCGGCTATCCAGTGGCATTCTCGCTTGCAGGCACTGCGTTACTATTTGCTGGTGTTGGTAGCTTTTTTGGTGTTTTTGATAGCACTTTTTTAACGGCATTACCTAATCGTATATATGGCGTAACTAATAACCAGACATTATTAGCTGTGCCGCTTTTTGTTTTTATGGGCGCTATGCTCGAACGCTCTAAAATTGCAGAGAACTTACTTAATGCGATGTCGATTTTATTTGGTCGATTTAATGGCGGTCTTGGTATTTCGGTGACCTTAGTCGGAATGTTGCTTGCGGCCAGTACTGGCATCGTTGGTGCAACTGTAGTCACTATGGGATTGTTGTCTCTTCCTACTATGCTAAAGCGTGGCTATAAACCTGAATTTGCTACTGGTATTATTTGCGCCACAGGCACACTTGGTCAAATAATTCCGCCGTCTATTGCTTTAGTCCTGTTAGGGGATGTACTTTCTAGTGCTTATCAAAAAGCACAATTACAAATGGGTATATTTAGCCCCGAAACCGTTTCTGTTGGTGATTTATTTGCTGGGGCTGTTATTCCTGGCATGATCTTAGTTGCCATGTACATAACATATTGCATAGTTTATGCATTAGTAAAGCCTGAGTCCGTACCTTGCTTAACAGAGCAAGATATTGCCGAGATACAACAAGATAAGTCGATAATATCTTTGATGCTTTCTTCGCTTGTCCCCCCTCTATTATTAATGTTTGCAGTATTAGGTTCTATCTTATTTGGTTTTGCTACGCCGACCGAAGCAGCTGGCGTTGGTGCGATGGGCGCAACATTTTTGGCGTTATGGCAAAGACAATTAACCCGAGAAAATTTAACCGTAGTGATGCAAACGACGGTGAAAATCACTTCAATGGTGTTTTTGATACTTATTGGCGCAAGCTTATTTTCATTGGTATTTCGTGGTTTTGGCGGCGAAGAACTCGTTCAAGGTATGTTTGAACAAATGCCTGGCGGCGTCGTAGGTGCAACCATTATTACTATGTTAGTGATTTTCCTGCTGGGTTTCATTCTTGATTTTATTGAGATCACTTTTGTTGTGGTGCCAATAGTCGCTCCTATTTTATTGGCGATGGGTCTAGATCCTATTTGGCTAGGCATTATGATAGCAATTAACTTGCAAACCTCGTTTTTAACACCACCATTTGGTTTTGCCTTATTTTATTTGCGCGGTGTGGCCGATAAAGCGATAAAAACTGCTTCAATATATCGAGGCGTAATTCCCTTTATTATTATGCAATTGTTGTTATTATTGGCGCTCGCTATTTGGCCTGAACTGATCACTTGGTTACCTCAAGTTATTTACGGTTAAAAATTAAGTATTTATTAACGGAATTAAATTATGAAAAAGAAGTTATTAACGCTAATTAGCGTCATTACCGCTAGCCTAGTGTTATTGTCTGCTTGTGGCGACAAAGAAAGCACAACTGCCACTACAGCAGTTGAGCCTGCAAAAACATTTCAATGGAAAATGGTAACTTCTTGGCCGAAAAATTTCCCAGGTTTAGGTTTAGCACCGGAAAAATTTGCTGATTATGTCAATGAAATGAGTGCAGGGCGCTTAAAAATCAAAGTATATGGTGCAGGTGAATTAGTTCCTGGGCTACAAGTCTTTGATGCTGTATCTCAAGGTACAGTAGAAATGGGTCATAGTGGTGCTTATTATTGGAAAGGTAAAATACCTGCTTCTCCTATTTTTAGTGCTATCCCTTTTGGTATGACCGCAACCGAGTTTAATGCCTGGTTGCATTACGGTGGTGGCTTAGCTTTATGGCAAGAGTTGTATAAACCTTTTGGTATAGTGCCATTTGCCGGTGGTAATTCAGGAGCACAGTTTGCTGGTTGGTTTAAAAAAGAAATTAATAGTGTTGATGATCTTAAAGGCCTGAAAATGCGTATACCCGGCTTAGGCGGCGAAGTATTAAAACGTGCCGGAGCTATACCTGTGACGTTAACTGGCGGGGAAATATTTTCATCATTACAAAGTGGTGCACTTGATGCCTCTGAATGGGTTGGCCCATATAATGATTTAGCCTTTGGTTTTCATCAAGCAGCTGAATACTACTATACCTCTGTGTGGCATGAGACTGGCACTAACCTAGAGTTTTTGATCAACGAGAAAGCGCTAAATGAATTACCAAAAGATTTGCAAAAAATAGTTGAAATAGCTGCTAAAGCAGTTAACGAAGATACCTTAGATGAATACAATGCGCGTAATAATAATGCGTTAGTAAGCTTAGTAACTAAGCATAAAGTGAAATTACGACAATTTCCTGATGAAGTAATGCAGGCATTAAAACAACATACTAAAGCTGTGATTGCTGAACAAGTAGCGAATGATGCCGGTTTTGCTAAAGCATGGGCGTCTTATAATACTTTTTATCAATCAATGAAAGAATACAATGATTTAACATTAAAAGAGTATTATCAACAACGCTGAGTGTCATAGCGTTAAATTCAGTAGCGCGAAGTGCTGCTAAATAAACAAGCTGAGCTAGACCTGAGATGGTTTAGCTCAAAAAACTCAACTGCTCGTACCTCTTATTTCTGCTCAGCAGAGTAAACTATGCGACAATTTCCGATTAACGAATCAAATATAAAAGGTCATCTTATGGTCATCAAGCCTAAAATTCGTGGTTTTATCTGTACCAATGCACACCCTGCTGGTTGTAAAGCTCATGTAGAAGAGCAAATTGCTTATGTTAAAAATCATGTACAAGCTGATACTAAACCTAAAAATGTTTTAGTAATTGGTGCTTCTACTGGTTACGGATTGGCTTCACGTATTACTGCTGCTTTCGGCAATAATGCAAAAACGTTAGGTATTTTCTTTGAAAAGCCACCAACAGAAAGAAAAACAGGCTCAGCAGGTTGGTATAATACTGCAGCTTTTCAACAGGCAGCCGATGAAGCTGGGGTTTATTCTAAGAACATTAATGGCGATGCTTTTTCTCATGAGATTAAAGCCAAAACTATTGAAACGATAAAAGCTGACTTGGGTGAAATTGACCTTATTGTCTATAGCTTAGCTTCACCACGACGTACTGATCCTGATACCGGTGAAGTTTACTCTTCAACCCTTAAACCTATCGGTCAAAGTGTAACTACGAAAAACTTAAATACCTCTAAACGTATTATTGATTCAGTTTCTGTAGAAGCGGCCTCTGATGAAGAAATTCAAGGTACTATTGATGTTATGGGTGGCGCAGATTGGGAGCTTTGGATCAAAGCACTAAATGATGCTGGTGTCTTATCAAAGGGCTTTAAAACAGTTGCTTATACGTATATTGGTAAAGAGTTAACTTGGCCAATATATGGTAAAGCGACTATTGGTAAAGCAAAAGAAGATTTAGATCGAGCTGCAACGGCAATTAATACTGCAACCTCAGCTATTAGTGGTGCTGCTCATGTAACGTCTTTAAATGCAGTAGTGACACAAGCAAGCTCAGCCATTCCTATTATGCCGCTATATATTTCTGCAATGTTTAAAGTGATGAAAGCAGACGGTACTTATGAAGGCTGTATTGAGCAAATTCAAAACTTGTTTGTTGAAAATATTTACAGTGAATCACCAAGACTTGATGAGCAAAACCGTTATCGTCAAAACTACAAAGAACTTGAAGACAGTGTTCAGAAACGTGTTACCGATATTTGGAATATCGTTGATACAGATACTATTGATGAATTAACCGATTATGAAAACTATCATAACGAATTTTTACGTCTGTTTGGCTTCGGTATCGATACGGTTGATTATGAGGCTGATATTAGTCCAGAGACTGAAATAAACCACCTGCTATAAAGCGCAATAAATTACTGTAATTTAATACTGAATTTTTATTGAAAACCGACGTTATGTCGGTTTTTTTTTGCGTGAAAGTCGATAATTGGTCGGGTTTTAGGCACGAATAGTTCATTAATAAATGGCAAGTTAATTACTTAAATGCAAATCTTAATGATAATTATTATCATTAAGTGGTTGTGTTATAAGATTTTTATTCTTAATTGCCATAGACGAATCCGCTAATATTTTGATTAAAAATATATTTTTGGCGGTTTTATAAGCAAAATTTGAATTATTCAACTAAATTGTTAGTTAAAGTGTCAGCGAGCATAGA
>Ga0105355_10005825_pt1 | contig 10345 bp, 8 predicted proteins | sample GOMGulsemesocosm_2_FD_83508 | JGI IMG/M metagenome (GOLD analysis project Ga0105355, IMG submission 83508) | Methane-oxidizing microbial communities from mesocosms in the Gulf of Mexico - GOM9C Gulf of Mexico | ecosystem: Environmental > Aquatic > Marine > Cold seeps | place: Gulf of Mexico...
TAAAAGCAATGAAAGCCTTCGAACAATTGGGTGATGGCAGCTCGTTAAAACACAATGTCATGAGTATGCTTAAGCAAGTCGGTTATTATCAGAAGTTAAAGCTCGAATTTCCGCTCTAGTGAGTAATATAAAATATAACTCGCTTCGCCTTGAGTTGAGAAAGCGTACATTTTAATCGCTTTAATTTACAAATTGTCACTGTTAATATATGCAACCTAGTGTGTAATAAGACTTTAATTATCAGTAAAGGTATTTTTAAATGAACAATAAAATCATTCTATTAGCCACGTTTTTTTCATCTTTGGTTATTTGCCCAGCATTAGTTGCAGCTGAAGTGGAAGTTGAATGGACTGAACCAGACAAATACCGTGATATTCGTGCAGGGGAAGAAAATAAAAAACATTTTCAGGCAAAGACATTTTATAACTTTGAAAAGCATTTTGCCAAGCTAGCTGAAAAGTTACCAAGCGATCAAGTTTTAAAGATAAATGTCACTGATGTCGATTTAGCAGGTTCTACCATGCATGGCGGTATGAGTAGAGTTAGGATTATTAAGGAAGTTGATTTCCCTCGCTTAAAATTCTCATATCAATTAATTGACAAGAGTGAAGACAGAACGATATCAACAAATGAAGTGAATTTGAAAAACATGGGCTTTATGCAACATGCGAGTTCTAAGTATCGTAATAAAGCCTTAATGTACGAAAAAAGAATGCTTGATAAGTGGTTTCACAAAACGTTTATGTAGTCGCATGGAAAATCTTCATTTAAAAACAAAAAAACACGTTACCTAACGTGTTTTTTTATATTCAAATTAATGAGTAACTAAAGCAATTGCATCGTTTTTACGATTGAAGAAATAACATTATTCGGTGTTTTTATTTCAATGGTAATAGTCGCAATGGCTGGGTCGCCATCAACAGGGTTAACCACGAAAAAATTAAAACCACTCATCCCTGCTGAATTGGTATTGCCTACAGTGAAGGTCTTAGTTCCCGATAACTCACCATTTTCTAATAATACGCTTATTTCAGTACCATTAGGTAATGCCTGCGTTGCGGTATCAGAGAAGCTGAAGTTAAAAGCTTGAAAAGCACCATCAGCAATATTAGGCACACTCACATTACTTTCGCCGATATTGTTATTGAATATAATTGAACTGTTATCTGCATCAGATAATATATAATTTGCCCCAGAACTGGACATGAGTATGACAAGTGATTTACGAACGTGAATAGCGCGTAAACTCTCACTTGCACAGTTACTGCCTTGGCATTGTGGACCATTAAACAAGCTGTCTTGCGTTGAAAAGCTTTGATCATTGTTAAAGTCGATGAAAGTTTCACCATTATCATAAGTGAAGTTTTCATTATCATCGCGCCATGCTTCACTCATATCAATAAAGCCAGAAGGCTCAGCATCATGTCGACCAAAACCTGATGAAACTAAAGTATCAACTATTGCGTTACCGTCACTTTCATCGAAAGTGTTATTACCATTGGTATCAAAAAATGTTTCATGACCTAAAGCCGTTGCTAAAATAGTAACTCGATGGTTAGGTACCCTTGGCTCTGCACTAGTCCAAGTTACATCACAACGTCCGTTTACAGTTAAGCAAGATGCTTCAATTACGCCACCTTCGGTGGTGAAGTTTACTGTGGTTCCATCAGGTACGGGATTATTGAAGTTATCAGCAAGCCATGCACTTATTACTGAGGTTTCACCATTAAAGCTACCTGCCTCAGGATTTAATACCGAAGCCGCTAAGGTTAAAGAACGCTGTTCAGGGAGGCCTGTATTGACAGAGAGTAGGTCAGATTGGGTTTGCACTTCAATTTCTTCATTATTAACAGTCATTTTAGACTTTGCTGTTACGCGAACCGCTGTAGGCACTGTCCCTGCTATCACGCGTGTGCTAACTAAACCTTGACTATTCGTCAAACCATTTGCTTGACTTAGGGTGATGCCGCCAACATCAGTATTTAAGCTAAAATCAACTTGATGTTGGCCTAAAACATTACCTAACTCACTCTTTACTTTAAAAGTTAACGTTGATGTTTCTTGTTTACCTTGACCGCCAGTGCCTTTTAAAACAATTGATGTCGGCAGGGCAGAAATAAATTCTATTGAACCTAGTTGCTCACCTGCTATTGAAATCGTTTGTGTAGCAGTATTAGTTATTTCGTTAACAGTGATTGAAGCAATAATCAGATCATCGGTGCCTGTGGTACCTGCACAATCTATATCTTCAAATGTAGCCTTAGCATGACCTTTTATACTGAAAACTGTTTCATCTATTGTAGCGTTTTCGCCCGCTACACAGTTTGAAGTAAAAGTAACGGCAACAGGGGTTAGAATACTTGCATTTGAACTATCGACTAAATCAACACTTAGACCTAATGTTCCGCCAGCACTAATAGTCGCCTCATCGATGGATAATTCAATTTTTCCAGCGATAAAAGTATTCGAATCATCAAAGTAGCCAATACGAATTTCATTATCAACAATGATCTCATCAGCAGATAAAATCTGGTAATTTACTCTATTACTGATTGCCTCTACGTTTGTGTCTAAATCAGTATAAGTTGCCGTTATAATACCTGCGCCAATTTGTTCATTGTCAATGCTACTTGCTAACAAAGTAACACGAGCAACACCAGAAGCATCAGTTAATGCGCTATTGGTTTTTAATGTACCAATATCGGCGGAAAAGGTAATAATCTCATTGGCTAAAGGTTGATTATTTGCATCAACTAAAAGCGTGTTTATTTCAATTTCTTGGTCTGATTTAAACTGATTTACGACAATACTATCTAATAAAAGTGTTGTTGAAATAGCTGTCACTGCAGGTAATTCGTCAGTCGTTAAGTATTCAAAGTTACTACTTACACTAAGCGTTAACGCATTTGCGTCGATACTTGCCGCACCTACAGTTAACAACGTATTGGACAACTCAACGATTGCAATACCGTCACTGTTGGTTAATTTACTTGTAGGTAGAAGCGTACCTAAGCCAGAAATAAATTCGACTATTTGCCCTGATAGCGCTTGGCTGTTTTGGTCTAAAACCTGTGCTTGTACGGTAATAATTTCTGCTTTATCAAAGCTTTGCTTAACGTTTCCTGTGTTATCCAATAAAGTTAGACTAATACTCGTTGCCACCAAAGACGCATCGGTATCGATGTCATTTTTACCTGAAGAGCCATTACACCCGATCAACAATGTTAAGCAAGTTAACAAAAGTGTTGAGAGTATTTTTTTCATGTGGAATGCCTCTTGATAAGTTTTATTAGTATAGTATTTAGCAAAGTGTAAAGAATAAAAGTCTTAGCGTTAAAAGTCTATGGATATCAGGTTATTTATTGACTTTTTGCACGAAATTCATCAACATTTATTGCAATGCCTTGTAGTAACCTTTGTTGTGCTTCTATGCTCGCCCAAGCGATATGAGCGGTAATTTTTAAATTGGGAAGCTTTGCCGTTAATACTGGATGATCTTTAGGGGGAGGCTCTTGATCCAATACATCTAAAACCGCACAAGCGATAGTATTATTTTTCAGCGCCTCTAACAGTGCCTCGTTATCAACCAGAGCGCCTCTTGCTGTATTAATTAACATAGCATGAGAGGACATGTTATTTAAAAATTCTTGGTTAACTAACTGTTCTGTTTCTGGTGTTTGCGGGCAATGCAAAGTAAGTACGTCTGCTTGTTTTACCACCGCGTCAAAAGCCGTTCTGCCTGCTCTTATTTTAGCGGCGTTAGGGCGCTCAGCAACGAGTATATTCATATCGAAGGCATGAGCAATTTTAGCAACTGCTTTACCTAAATTGCCATAACCTATAATTCCCAGTGTTTTACCTGCTAATTCACTAATACCGTTACCGTGATAACAAAAGGTGGCACTGTTAGACCAATGACCTAAATCAGTATTGTTGTTGTGATGGCTCGTCTGATTGAAAAATTCCAACATTTGCGCAAATACATATTGAGCAACGGAAAGTCCAGCATAACCGCTGACATTCTTAACAGTTATACCTAACTTTTTTGCAGCAACTAAATCAATATTGTTCATGCCTGTCGCGGCAATGCAAATAAGTTTTAGCTGTGGTAATTTTTTTAAAAGCGCTGCCGTTAAAACAACTTTATTGGTGATAATTATATCGGCCTGTAAGCAACGTTCGATAATATCGGTCGGTTTGGTGGTATTAAAACAGTCTAATTTTGATACCGAATTTTTAATGGCAGATAATGAAATATTTTGACTAAAAGTTTGGAGGTCAAGAAATACTGCTCGCATAAGAGGATTGCCAGAATGATTGCTGTTATTTTAAGAAAATCTATAATAACAATTTAAGCATAAATTAATGAAATAAAAAATTAAAAAGGCAAAGTTTCCATGTTTTGCCTTAGTCATTTATTTTTTGTCTAAGTTGTCTAACATTGTTTTAGTTATCTAATCTTTCCTTAATTACCTATTGGAGAGCAGTTAGAACTGGTATTCTGCACTCACGCTAAAACCTCTGTCAGCTCCCCAGTATTCGGGTATTTGCTGATAAGCTTTGTCACCTAAGTTGGTCACTTTAGCAATTAAATTTAATTGCTCAGTAACTTGATAGCCAGCGGTTAGGTTAAATACAGTATAACTGTTCATTTTAATGCGCTGAAAATTAAAGTCATTATCGTATCTGCTACCTTGATGATTAATATCTAGCGTAATATCCCAATTGTCGCCATAGTAGCTCAGGCTATAATTTGCTGAAAAATAAGGTCGACGAATTAACTGCTCTTTCTTACTATCATCTTGAGCATCCACGTGGCTTAGTGTCAGCGTATTATGGCTATTAAAAATCTCAGCACTTAAAGTAGCCTCAATACCTTCAATGGTTGCTTTGGCAATATTATTGGGCGTCCATAACCCCCATGGATCATCTAAATTAGCTGGACCGCTTTCAATTAAATTATCAAACTTTGTTTGATATAACGAAAGCTCTATACTGTAACTGCCTTGTTGATAGCGAGTTAGCAATTCCGTACTTTTCGATGTTTCGGGTTGTAAATTATCATTGCCGACAAAGTATGCATCACCTGGCCAGTATAGTTCATTGAAACTAGGCGCTTTAAATGCACTACCTTGAGTTAATGCAACCATCAGGTTTGGTAATATCTCGTAACCAGCCCCGAATTGATAGGTGGTTTCTGCCTCTATTTCACCAACATCATCTCGTCTAATTGAAGCTTCCAACTTTAACTCAGATAATTCTTTTCTGGCTGCAAAAAACAAAGCGTTAGCATCACGTTTATTTTCAGAATAAAGGGTACTACTGCTTACTTCTTCATTGTACCAATCAACGCCGATTGTAATTTCACTTTGTTCATCCAACTGAAATTGGGCAAGGGCATTGACTTGGTCTCTATTGGTTTGAAAATTTAATGCTGCTTGGCCTGCAGAGACTTTATCAAAATTATCTTCATTACTGTCTGTTGAAGTTGCTATACCAAATTGAAAATAGCTTTGTGCAAGTTGATAATGAGCCCTGGCAAGAAAATTGTGATTTTCATGGCTTGCTACATCACCTGTATAAAACGGGTTAGCGTCTAACTCTGTAGAGCCTTGTTCATATAAGCCGTTGACTTCCAATGATAAAGCTTTATTCAATTTGCTTGTACCATTGATTGAAATAGATTCACGGTCATAACCATCATCATCAGGTTGATCAACTGGATATGCATTGTCTTTATCAGGGGTGATCACATCAAAGCCATCTGAAGACTCAATGGACGCACTTAATGTATAGCTATGTTTTTCGTTACCTAAGCCTATAACTCCATAGGTTTGTCTTAAATTATCATTGCCGAATTTTAATCCTACTTGGCCTTTACCGGCTTCATATTGTCGAGTAAAAATCTGAATTACACCGCCAATGGCATCTGAGCCCCATAATGCAGCCCTTGAGCCTTTAACTACTTCAACTCTTTCAATATTTTGTATCTGAATAGCGGATAAGTCTTTATTGCCTAATGTTGCAGAGCCTACTCGTACACCGTTGACTAAAATAAGCACATGGTCACTATTGGTTCCACGGACAAAAAGTGATGTTTGATGAGCTTGACTGCCATTTGAACTGGTATTTATACCTGCTACTCTTGTCAATAGATCTGCAATTGAAAGCGGTTGAATTTGTTCTATTGCCGCCCTATCAAAAACATCTATGGCCGCTAAGGCATTAAATTTGTCTTGCGTGCTTCTGTTGGCAGTAACAACAATTGTTTCGTCTGTTGCTATTTTAGTTACTGTTGATTCATCAGCCTGTGCAAAACTTATCGTTGTGGCCAAAAGGTTAGTAATGGTTAGTGCTATTAGTGTTTTTTTCATGTTTTCCTCAAATAAAGCACCCACCGTGCTTGATGTGATAATTAAATAGTAGGCCGGTCTCCGGACTTGAATATTTTCATTTACTATAAAAATATTCTTTACCGTTGCGGGGGCAGTGTGGCTTTTCATCCACTTCCCGTTTCACTCAATTACTATTGAGCACCTAATATTAAAGTTAAACTCAAAAAATTTGAGTAGATAGTAATAAGTCTACAAAAGACTTAATGTTTAAACCAATGGACTTGGTAGTACAATTAAAGTGATTGACGTACCTGATCAATCGCTTCGCATAATTTTTGTAATGCATCTAAGCTTCTTAACGTCATACGGTGCAGTGCATCTGCATCGGGTTGTATAATACGATTGTTCTTTACCGCAGCAATTGTGTTCCAATCGTGCCAATTAAATACTTCCCGCTCTTTTTGGTGATGTGACAATGGCTGAATAATTACATCAATTGGACTTTGTATTACTTGCTCAATATTAACCTGAGGATAGGGAGTACTTGCCTGTTCAAATGGATTTTTTGCTGAGCAAATAGTTAAATGCTGCTGCGGCCAACTGCCTTTAGCAATGGTTGACAAAGGCCGAGACCATAGTTCATAAAAGCCGGTGATTTTTTTCTTTTGATTAAATTGATTTTTGATTTTTTCAAGTTTTGATAAAAACTTTGCTGCTAGCTCTTTCCCTTTGTTTTTATGGCCTGTTAACTTGGAAAAAGTAATCACCTCTGCAGCAATATCTTCAAAAGTATTAGGTTGTGAATAAATGATGGTAAAACCTAGTTGGCGTAATTTTGCTAAATCATCGCTAGGAGAGCCACTTTTCCACGCGATAATAAAATCAGGTTGTAGCTCCACGATTCGTTCTATTTGTAAGCGCATATAATTACCTATACGAGGAATAGACTTAGCCTGCTCAGGATAATTTGAAAATTCTGTGGTGCCTATTATTTGCTCACCCGCACCAATATCGTAGAGCATTTCAACAATATGTGGGGCAAGGGCGATAATACTAGGTCTAATGCTATTGTCTTTCGTTTGATCTTCAACGTCTGCAGCAAATGCACCTTGCCAAAACAAAAGAGAAAAAAGCAAAGCTAAATTAAGTATGAGTTTGAATTGTTTCATCATGAGTTAAATTCTTTTAATTGTCTTAATCTTACATAACCGTCTTATTCTACAGAGTTGCTTTGTAGAGAAGCGAAGTTACCAGTCAATGCCTTTTTGCGCTTTAACACCGTTATCAAATGCATGTTTCACTGATTGCACTTCACTGACAGTATCCGCCAATTCAATAACTGCTCGATGACAAGCTCGACCAGTAATAACGACATGCTGCATCGCTGGTCGATTAATAAGAGCGGCTAATACTTCATCTAAATCTAAATATTTATATGACAGCATATAAGTGATCTCATCAAGCAGTACTACATCAACACTAGGGTCCTTTAGTAAGCGTTTACTTTGTTCCCATACTCGTTTCGCTGCATTAATATCTTTGGTTTTATCTTGCGTATTCCAAGTAAATCCTGTTGCCATAATGTGAAATTCGACACCTGACTTTTCTAACAAGTTGCGCTCGCCGCAAGGCCAGTCACCTTTAATATATTGAACAACCGCAGCACTTAATCCATGACCTACCGCTCGCGCAACGGTGCCAAACCCTGAAGTTGACTTGCCTTTACCATTGCCAGTTATGACAATGAGCAAACCGCGCTCTTCTTGGGCGGCATCAATTCGAGCATCAACTTTTTCTTTAAGTCTCTGCATACGTTGTTGATGGCGTTGTTCTTTTTCACTGCTCATAATCTTTATTTCCTAAAAAATTCACTTGCTTCTGGTTCTTATCATGATAAATAGAAAGAAAATGCTACCTATCGCCGATGTTATAATGCCAATCGGGATCTCGGCATTAGCTAAAGCGGTACGGGCGATAACATCGACCCAAATTAAAAAGACGCCACCCATTAGAGCGCTACCTATAATTAAGGGTAAAGTCGTTACGCCAATTAGCTGTCTAACAATATGCGGTATCATTAAACCGACAAAACCAATGCCGCCACAATAAGCGACGATAGTCGCTGTAATTGCTGCACAAATAGCGAGCATTATTAATCTTAACCTGTCGACATTTACCCCTAAGCTCATTGCACTTTCATCTCCTAGCAATAGGGCATCAATTTGTCGGTGTGAGGCTATAATTATAAGCAAGGCAATAATAACGACGGAAAAAATAATAGTAAAATGACTCATTTCAACACGTGTTAAGCTTCCCATTAACCAAAATAATACTCGGTTACTGGCGAAAGGGTCCCCTAAATAAAGGATAAACTGAGTGACGGCAGCTAGCATAAATGAAACTGCAATACCGGCAAGTAATAACTGTTCCATGCGTTGTAGCGCCTTAGCAATAAGCAATACGATGACAACTGCAAATAAAGCGCCGAGAAAAGCTGCTAAGGGGAGGGCTATTGTTAATTGATCTGCAAGGGTTAAATTAACAAGTGTTGCACCTAAACCTGCTCCTGAAACTATACCAAAAAGGTAAGGGTCTGCTAACGGGTTACGGGTTATGTTTTGTAAAATAGCTCCTGCGCATGCCAAGCCCATGCCTGCCACTAAACCGACTAAAACTCTGGGAAGGCGCACCTGCCAAACTACCATTTTTGATACCGAATTATGACATTCATCTGTTAGGCAAGTGATCAATTCTGATACATTGATATTGGCTGGGCCTATGGTTAAAGCGATAAAAACACTTATGAGTACTAACACCAATAGTATGGTTAGTTTAATAGCTTTAGTCATTAAACGTGGCCTCCGTTGGTATCTGAATCTAAGTGGAAATAAACTCTAGGAAAACTTGAATTGGCAGATTGTTCACGCAAACAATTAAGTTTAAAAACTCGACTCAATTGTTTTGGCTCTAAAACATTATAGGTAGTGTCATTAGCAATAATTTCACCCTGATCAAGTAATAACAAGCGTTGACAATATTGAGCGGCTAAATTCAAGTCATGAATGGTCATGATCACTGTGATATTCAGACTTCTTATTAATTGCAATATTTGGTGTTGATAATAAACATCTAAGTGATTGGTGGGTTCATCTAAGATTAATACTTGAGCTTTTTGCACTAAAGCACGTGCAATCAATACTCTTTGCTGCTCGCCACCTGAAAGTTGATTGTATTGGTTATTTTTAAGATCACTTAAGCCAACTTTTTCTAGTGCGAGTAATATTTGCCGATGATCATAGCTGCTATCTAAGGCAAACATGGACTTATGTGGTAACAAGCCCATACGTACCACGTCATATACACTGAGTTGAAATATGGGCACTGTTTTTTGTGCGACTACGGCAAAGTGTTGAGCTAATTGTTTCGCATTATATTGCCTAACATTTTTAGCTTTAAATTTAACTGTGCCCGTAAACCCCTTTTGATGATTTAAAATACAATTCAATAAACTGGTTTTACCTGCACCGTTTGGTCCTATAATGCCGAAAATTTCTCCTTTGTTAACGTTAAAGGAAATATCTCTCAATATGTTTTTATTGTTTACTTGCCAATTAAGGGCTTCAACGCTAAGAAGGGCAGACATTAATTCAACTCGACCAGTACAGCTTGAATGGGAGAATAACTTGTGTGGTTTGACGTCTTGAGTAAAATCATTTTATCCATTTTAGCCTGTCGATTGTGAGCTTGCAGGAGAAAATGATATCGCTAGTGCTGGCTAGCGTTATAAATATCATTTACGTGTTTTCCCGCACGAGTATTTTAATATATTGAGCTTTATTTACTTACTAGGTATCTGACTTATAGTAGTAGAAAGTGAGTGAACTTCTACTCTAATTACAGTTGCGGGTACAGTTGTGGAGTTTAACCACATTCCCTAGCGTTTTTCTTTCGGCTGATTAATTCAGCCAACTTATCAAACAGTAGCAAATAATTAATGCGCAAGTGTACAA
>Ga0105355_10005826_pt1 | contig 10345 bp, 8 predicted proteins | sample GOMGulsemesocosm_2_FD_83508 | JGI IMG/M metagenome (GOLD analysis project Ga0105355, IMG submission 83508) | Methane-oxidizing microbial communities from mesocosms in the Gulf of Mexico - GOM9C Gulf of Mexico | ecosystem: Environmental > Aquatic > Marine > Cold seeps | place: Gulf of Mexico...
GATTATGGCAGGTGCTGCACAGCTGCTGTTAGGCTTTGAATCATCAGATCCTAATGCCAATATCACTTCCTATAGTAACGCTTTTTGGGCGCTTCAAATGAGTTCAAGTACCATAGGTTTTGGCACTGTCCAGTTGTAATTTATGAAAAACCTGTCCAGTTAAAAAATATTATTTATGAATTTTAACTGCCTAGCTATTGTCCATTTATTTTTATGTCCTATGATTGATATAAAGAGGAATCACAATGGCATACAAAACACATGTTTTAGACAATTTCAAAATAGCAGACTCGTTAACATTTGAGCTTATTGGTGAAGGTGATTTAACAAAAGTAAATTCACAAGCACCAAAGATATTCGAAAAGTTAACCATAGTTGTTGATGACGATTCTGGTTTTATTGTCCCCTCCATTCTTGAATATATTGTTACCAAAGCACAGGAAGGTCGTGTAGATTCATCACCAGAAGCAAGAGCACTTAGGCTGTATTTCGACTTCCTTGAACAATGTGAATTAAAATGGAACATCGGTTCTAATCTTTCGTATGAAAGACCCATCAGTATTTTTTCCAAATTTTTAGAGGAACAATATCGTGAAAGCTTAATAGCTCCAACTACTGCGGTTAATTACTTTAATTCCGTCAGCCGTTTTTACAAACATCATCTTAAATTTAATTATCCATTTGATGGTGTGCCAATTGTATTTACAAAGCACGTTACTCATAAATACGATAATAGTTTAACTAGCCATATAACAGGGCATCAAATTGAAGTAGATGTTGCCGATTGCAAACCAAATATTTCAGCAAACGAAACCCAAAGACCACTTAAGCCATTATCAAAAAGTGACTACCCAATATTCTTTAAAGCACTTATTGAAGAGTCATCTATAGAGTTTTTTCTTATCTGTCTCACGGCTGTTGTAACAGGGCTTAGAGCAGAAGAAATAGCCGATCTTAGGGGCGATATGATTAATAAGTACATTGGTCATGGTGAATATAACTTAAATGTTGGCCCACAAATTCAGCATAAAACTAAAGGTAATAAAAATGGACAGGTTTTGGCTGGTGGAAAATTATTCACCGAGTTATTAAAGTACAACAAAAGTAATCGATACCTAAAAAGGCTAGAAAAGTATAAGGGTAATCGAGCGAATGTTTTTCTTACTAAAAACGGTAAACCCTACACTCAAAAACTAATATCAACACTTTTCAATAATTTCTTACATGAAAAATTATTACTTATCATCCCTAATTTTACTCATAAGTTTCATGATTTGAGGACTACTTTTGGTGTGTATGAAATGACAGCCTGTTTAGCTGCTGGCTTCACAGACACTCAAGCTTTAGCACATGTAAAAATACAAATGAGACATAAAAGTTTAACTTCGACAATGCGTTACCTAAGGTATTGGGAACGCTCTGTTGTGGTGAAGAAGAAATCAGAACGAAATGAAAACCTATTACAAGAAATTTATAGTGAATTAGATGCGAGGGGCTACGATGCGTAAGAATAAAAAAATTAGTGTTAGCTCTAAATTTGCTAAAAGTTTACTCCCCTCTCAGGGGACTAATGATACAAATGTCAGCAATATTAGCTTAAAAGTTGATATTATTTTCCCGTCAGTAGTTAATAGTTTTGATTTTTTATCCTGCTTAAATAATTTAACGGGTAGACTCCTTAAAACTAGAAAAAAAGAGCTTATTCAGTTTGTGGAGTATATTCGTAAATCTCCTCATTCTCCTGACTCTAGAAAAAAAGAATGTTCAAGGTTCAAATTGTATGTTGATACCGTTATTGAATCTGGTGGTGAGCATGCGCTTACTGCTAATGAATCCATTGAAATATATAAGCAGATGCTTAATCAAAAATTACTAAATGGAAATCTTACCCAAGGTACGATTAACGATTATCGAAAAACATTTGGGACACTGTTTAAGCGATGTTACGGTCTCGATGAAAAAACATATAACCAGTCTTTTCCAATAAATAAGAATAGAAAAGGCACTTTAAATGCACCGAGAATTAATGACTTAAATAATAATTCTAAATGCTATACCAAAAAAGATTTAAAGCTCTTACTCAAAACACTATTAGCTATGTCTCAGTACTATCAGGATAAATATTTAGCAGAAGAAAATATTTTTGAATTAGCCGAACACCCTTTCGTGATGGATTATGATAAAGGAACATTTGCTCCCGTACATCATGCTGACACAGTTGAAAACCCAATAAGTCACGTTATTAATATCGCTGGTATTTGCTTGATTTACGCGCTTACGGGGTTTTCAGGAGCTAATCGAGCCACTTTATTACGAGTAAAAAGAAAAGATGTGAATATTGAGTTTGGTGAGCGTGACTTAATTACATTAACACTGAGCTGTTACCGAAAGAAAAAAACAATTATAGATGAACATAGCTTCAGAAAATATCAACTTAAATTTTTCGAACAAATTCTAGAATATTCTAAAATTGCTGACCCAAGTGAAACAGCACTTCTTTTTCCTTGTTTACATGATGATGGAGTCATTACAGAGCACAACCCTTCCTCACTAAATAATTTTTCTAGCTTATTTAAAGGGCAAAAGATGCTAGGTGAGCATAATGAGATAATTTGCCCATTAGCAAGGAAATTAAGAAATACTTTCGGTGAGGAGTTTCCTGATATAGAGAGTAAATCTTCCGCTTTAGGTAACTCAGAAAAAGTTTCCGAAAGACATTACAGTGACGGCAACATAACAGATAATAATAACATTCTTCAAAAAGGCATGGATATTTACACCTTATCCTTACTTAATAATGGTGATATAGAGCAAGTAAAGAGCGAATACTCATCAGATATTGATATTAAAATAATTGAAGATAAAGATGTACTTAAAGAACTAGCAGCTAATAAAAAAGCAATTAAAACACCTGACGGTGGTGTTTGCCTGAACTCTCTAACATCTACTGAAGCGATCAAATACCAGCAAAAAGTTAAACGCATGAATTTAACTGACAACGATGACGTTCATTGCGCCAACATTCTCGCTTGCTTTCATTGCGATAAGCATTTATTTGTGAATTCAGATGATGGTATTTATATGTTGCTATCATTTGAAAAATATCTCCACGAATCTCATTACGCTCATCAATCAGGAGGGCTTTTTGGTGATCGTGGTGTTATCAAGAAAACACTAATTGCGATAGAACATATCATTACAAAATTTGAAAGTAGTTTGGTATCAACAGCACGTTTAAAAATACAAATGCAGGGTGTTCATCCCCTGTGGGACATGGAGGAGCTATCATGAGCGTAATGAAAGATTTTATCAATGCGGTGCAGCGTGAATTTAATACGGAACCAAAAGATAAATTTACTGTTGAAATGTTAGAGCTAACCCTAGGTGAGTTAGTAGAGAAAAATCCTGTTGTAACAATTGATGCAGAAGGTAAAGCTTTATCTTACTTTAATGATAAGGTATGGGATTTTTACCATTATAAACACATTAACACTAACCGTGATATAGCAACATACAAGGTTACATTTAAACAAAGCCTCCCCAATAAATTACTTAACGAATTAAAAATATTAACTATCGGGCTTTTTGTATCTGAGTATCCTCACTCTTTAAATGCAAGGCATGGGGTTTATGTGTATAAATCCCTTTTACCCATATTTAATGCTCTAAATTCAAAAGGGCTAAGAAGTATAGATGCTACAAGTCAATACATCTCCCTCAATGAAATACTATCGTCCATCAAGGGCAAGTATGCTATAAAATCATTAAAAAATTCTTTAGGAACCTTAAATAAAGCTTCAAAATTGGTTACAAGTGCAGTGTCATTTCAGTTACCTATTTATAGCGGAAAAAGCAGTTATAACAAGGGGGTCACTATAGAAAGTTTAGCAGTGAAGTTTGCAAAGACAGATACAGATGATGCAAGGCAAACTCTTTATATACCAACAGACATCCACTCTCAATTAGTATCGAATGCTATGGATACGCTAAGGCATGCAGAGACCTTAATCGACAAAATAGTTAAATATAATGAAGATAATTATTACCACTATAAACTGTCACGAAAAATAGCAAAAGATATAAAACCTAGCCGAACCGTTAAAGCAGTTAATAAAGCAGCAAATTCCTTAAGACGGGACAATTTACGCGGCTTATTATCCTCTGGTTCATTAGTAAAAAAATACGGTTTAGAGGAGATTAAAAGTAATCATGGTGGCGGTATATTAAGTTACTGTCGCTTAGTAGCAGCATCTGCTTATATAGTTATCAGTTCATTTTCAGGTATGCGTTATGACGAGGTTATTTCAATCAAGCGTGACGGTTACAATAAAACGTCCACTAACCCAATTTTACACTTTATCCGTACTTTTGAAACGAAAATATCAGGCGGAGAAGTTGTAGACTATATAACCAGCCCTATTGCAGAAAAAGCATTTGAAATTATAGATAAATTGCATGCGCCAGCAAGAAAACTATTGCCTGAATTAAAGGATAATGAGTTTCTTTTTATTGGGCATAATAATCGCATCTTACCAACTTATAAATCTACATCTTCAATAAAAGAAATACTCAAAGGTTTTGTTAAACATTTTAATATAAAAGTTTCTTCTGAAGATATGGAACAACATCGAATATTTAATACCGAGAACTTAGATAAAGCTACTGTTGGTAAACTCTGGCATTTAACACCACATCAACCTAGGCGTACCTTAGTTGTTAATTTTTTAACTCATGACTTAGCTAGTATTTCTCAGGTTAAACAGCAAGTTAAACACCTTTATTCTTTCATGACACAATATTACGGTAAAAACTCTGACCTTGCTAAAGCGTTAAAAATGAGAAGGTCAGGCAAGTTTCAAGAAATTCTAGAAAATGAATTACTTACAATAAATATTGATTTATACAAGCGGTTACATTACGGGGATGAGCCTTTATTAGGTGAAAAAGGGAAAAGTATTGTTGCAGAAAGAGGACAAGCTGAAATATTGACCGATCACCAAATTAAAACTCTTTTTATAAAAGGGGCGTTCAAAATAACTAGAACCCCATATGGTTATTGCACCAAAGGGGATTTATGCAATAAAGATGATGTTATCGACCCTTCATTTTGTGGAGCCAAGTGCGATACCATGATTATCACTAGGGATAATGCTTTAGTATGGCAGAAATTATATAAACGGAATCACAAGTTATTAGCGACACCCATGATTAAAGACTTTGGTGGCACAGAAACTATGATGAAGGCGCAAAATATTGTTGCTAAAAGAATTATGGAGTCATTTAAACTAACCGTTTAAATGGAGATATTATGAGCGAAGAAAAAAGACAAAAAATTAAAGATGCCATTGAGCGAATTAAAGCAGGTGCTCCGTTATACATTGAAAAGAGTAGAAAGTTTTCACACTCATCCGTGGAAGACGAAGCCAGAGTAGGTAAAAGCATAACAAGAAAAAATGGTTATCAAGACTTATTTGAACTTATTACGGCTGAAAAAAACAAATTAAATACAACTACCAGCTCCGTCACTAAAGAAGGTAAGTTAACTTCAAAAGCTGACAATGGCACTAAAGAGCTAAAGAAGAAAATTAAAGAATTAAAGAAAAACTTAAAAGAATTAGAAAAAAAGTATAACTTGGCAATAAAATACAACGCTGAGTTAACGCATGTAATAAACACTAAGCGGTTTACTGTACAATTAGATAAAATAGCTGAAGAATCAAGCAATAATATAACGGATTTCGAGAGGAAATTATGACAACAGTTTTTCAAGTAGCGGCTATGAAAAGTAAAATACATTCAGTTGACGAATTTGGTATAAAAAATTATAAAACAAGATTTGTCGCCCTGTTATCCATTTTGCTTATGGTAATGCTGGTAATTATTTTTGGCTTTATTACTTATAAAGCTGAAATAGGTGCTGATGGCGCAACTATCACTAGTTTTACTGATGCCTTATGGTTAATGGTTATGTCTAGCACCACTATCGGATTCGGCTCACAATATCCTGTAACCTTTATTGGTCGCTCAATGGTTACATTAATGTTTATTTTTGGTGTCGGTATCATCGGTGGCTTAGGTGCATTGATAGCCTCGAAGTTACTTGGTTTTTCTGATACAAACGTTAAAAACAGAGAGCTTCGTAAACAAAATAGCGATATCTATAAAAAATTAATAGAAATAGAAGAAATGCTCAAAAAGGCGGATAAATAGCCGTCTCATAAAGAGCTAGGCTTATCCAAAAAACCTAGCTCTTTAAATTTAGTTTGTATTGAAAACACTCAGCATCAAATTCATCTCGCCAAATATCAAAAAATGCTACCATTGATTGGAAATTAAAGGATTGAGTTGAATTCAAAGGTCGATGCCGCAATACAATTTTTTTATCGTCAATTAACTCATGCAGTTTGTCGTGAATGTATTGTTCATCATCACCACTATAATCAAGTACTTCACCTGACTGCATAGGTGAGTCTATATTGCACTCGTTGATGAGGATTAATTCGTTACTTAGCTGGTTTACGGCTAAAAACTCACATGGATGTTCACTCTTAATCATTAACTGTAGCGTTTTAAATTCAACGGTATTATTTATGGTTTTTAATGGCTTAATGCTCATATTTACCTCCAGTAATAAAAAGCTCTACATCAATCATTAATAAAAATAGTTAACAATTTAAAGCTCTAACTAACTGATTATAGGATCAAATTTACAACCTCCAAAGTGCCACCTACACATTTTGCTAAAATCTACAGTTAAATCTTTGTAACTTAAGTCAAAACTTTCTCTAAAACACATAGCCCAACCACGATAAACTTGTTAAATTAGTTTTCATATTTAAATACCTTATTTAGCTTACTATTTTAATAACCAACGTTTTAATTAACCAAAGTAGACAGGTAAGTAATCACAACACACGGAACTATGTGCCAACATGACTCAAATAACTCTCCAACAATTAGAATCTTTCCTTTGGGAAACAGCCGACATTTTACGTGGCAACATGGATGCATCAGAATTTAAAGACTACATCTTCGGTATGATGTTTTTAAAACGTCTTTCTGACTCATTTGATGAAGCACAAGAAGCGGTTATCAAACATTATATAGATTCAGGTAAAACCGAAGCGCAAGCCAAAGAACTCGCTCAAGATGAAGATGAATACGACAGTACCTTTTACATCCCTGAAAACGCCCGTTGGAGTGTTTTAAAAGACTTAAAGCATGACATAGGTGCAGAGTTAAATATTGCAATGGAAGCGATTGAAGAGCACAACAGCTCGCTTGAAGGTGTATTGGTCAGTATTGATTTCAACATCAAAAACAAATTATCAGATACCAAGCTACGTGATTTACTTTCACACTTTAATAAACACCGTTTACGCAATAGTGATTTTGAACGTCCTGATTTACTCGGTACGGCTTACGAATACCTCATTAAAATGTTTGCTGACTCGGCAGGTAAAAAAGGCGGTGAATTCTATACGCCAAGCGAAGTGGTGCAATTATTGGTGGCATTGTTAAAGCCTCATGCTGGTATGCGTATTTACGACCCAACGGCAGGTTCGGGCGGTATGTTAGTACAAACCCGTAATTATCTTGAATCTCATGGTGAAAATGCGGCTAACTTATCCCTTGCAGGGCAAGAGATGAACCTGAATACATGGGCAATTTGTAAAATGAATATGTTTTTGCATGGTGTATTCAGTGCAGATATTCGCAAAGGTGACACCTTACGTAACCCTCAACACACCGAACAGGGTCAGTTAATGACCTTTGACCGTGTTATCGCTAACCCTCCCTTTAGTTTAAAAAAATGGGGTAAAGACGAATGTGATAATGACGGATATGGACGTTTCCCCTACGGCACACCACCAAAAGATGCTGGCGATTTAGCTTTTGTACAGCACATGATTGCTTCAATTAATGATGAAGGCATGTGTGGAATTGTTATGCCTCATGGCGTGTTATTCCGTGGCTCTAGTGAAAAAGCAGTTCGCCAAGGTATTTTAGAAGACGATTTATTAGAAGTAGTGGTAGGTTTACCATCAGGACTATTCTACGGAACAGGTATTCCAGCGTGTTTACTGATTATCAATAAAAATAAAGTTGCGGAGCGTAAAAATAAAGTCTTGTTTATAAACTCAGAACTTGAGTTTGAAGAAGGTAAAAACCAAAACAAATTACGCCCACAAGACATTGAAAAAATCCTTACAACGTTTGATGACTACCAAGATATAAATCGTTACGCCAAAGTCGTTGATATTAGCGAGATTCAAGAAAACGACTTTAACCTCAATATTAGACGCTACGCAGATACTTCACCACCAGCAGAAATATTTGATGTTCGTGCGATATTGCATGGCGGCATTCCTGTGCGTGAAGTGGAAAATGACTATATTCAAGAAGCAATACTGAAAGACTTCGATGTAACCTCGGTATTCAATAAGCAAGATGAAAATTATTTTGTTTTTAAAGCAGAAATTACAACCAAAGAGTTAATCAGAAAAGTTGCTAGTGATGATGCTAATGCAGAAGTTATAACCCAACTAGAGCGTTGGTGGGATAAATACCAATTGTCATTACATGAACTTGATGACCAAACTGCGACAGCAGAAACAGTAATGAAAGGTTACTTAAAGGAATTAGGTTATGAATAACTTGTTTCCTGATGGTTGGAAAAGTGAAGCAATAGATACTTATGTAGAAAAGATGGTTGGAGGCGCACCACTTAGGCCAAGTGACTTTTCAAAAAGTGGTGTAAGAGTAATACCTAAAAAGGCTGTGCAGTTTGGCGGCAAAACTAAATTTAATATTAATACTTACTGTACGTCTGATTTTGCTAGTAAGAATCAAAAGAACATAGTAAATAATGAATACATAATCACATCTTTAAGAGACTTGGTTCCAACAGGCCCAACGATAGGGGTTATAGGTAAACTTGAAGAGCAAGGTGAATTTATTCTTGCTCAGGGTGTATATGGGATAAAAACAAAAAATATAGTAAATGATTATTTAATCCAGTTGTCGAATAGTCAGTGGTATAGAAAACAAATGCGACTAATATTTGTTGGGAGCACTCAAGTTCATATCCGTAACCAAGAGTTTCTTGATGTAGTCGTACCAATCCCACCACTCCCCGAACAACAAAAAATCTCCAAAATACTTACCTCTGTTGATGAAGTGATTGAAAAAACACAAGCTCAAATCGACAAGTTAAAAGACCTAAAAACAGGAATGATGCAGGAGTTGCTAACCAACGGCATCGGTCATACTGAATTCAAAGACTCACCCGTTGGTAGAATCCCTACTGAATGGGAGGTTGTAAAGTTTGATGATATTGCTACATCAATCACTTGTGGTGTTGCAGCTAAACCTGTTTATGTCGAAGCAGAAAATGGGGTTCCATTTTTATCTGCACAAAATGTTTCAAAAGGTAATGTTCTGTTAACTAAGTACAAGCATATTTCACCTGAGTTTCATAAGAAGCTAACTAAGAATACTAAACCATATAAGGGTGACATACTTTACTCCAGAGTAGGTGCAAATTACGGTGAAGCCGCTGTTATCGAATTTGATTGGGAGTTTAGCGTATACGTAAGTTTGACACTAATTAAACTTTCTAAACGCTGTGAGAATTATTTTATAAAATATTTATTAAATAGTGCTCACGGTAAAGATCAAGCACAAAATGGTGTCTTTGCAGGAGGTGGTGTTCCAAACTTAAACGTTGCGGTCGTAAAAGCATTTTATATAGCGTTACCTCCTTTGGAAGAGCAAATAAAAATATCAAAAGTGATTTTGTCGATTGATAGAAAACTGGAAGCTGTAACTAGAAAGTTGAGTACATTAAAAAACAATAAAAAAGCCCTGATGCAAGACCTGCTCACAGGCAAAGTGCGAGTCAAAACAGAAACAACTAACACGGAGGTAGTGGTGGGCTAGTTGTCGCTCTTGCGATGTTAGTACACCCATGCACGTTATGAATCAGGATGAGTTAAACAAGGTAGAACTACCAGCGATAGCGCAGTTAAAACAGCTTGGCTGGAAATATATCCACGGAGCGGAACTGACTCCAGAGGCAGGAGCTAGAGCTTATTTACGTGATGTCGTGTTGGTTGAACAATTAAATACTGCAATTAAGCGTATAAATCCTTGGATCACCGATGAAAACCTAAAGAAAGTTTCTCGTGAAATAACGCATCCTAATTTTGCTGGCTTGATGGAATACAACCATGCTATTTATCAAACCTTAGTTAATTATCAATCAGTCGAACAAGATTTAGGTAAAGGTCGTAAAGGGCAAACCGTTAAAATTATTGATTTTGATAACTTAGATAATAATGAA
>Ga0105355_10005831_pt1 | contig 10341 bp, 4 predicted proteins | sample GOMGulsemesocosm_2_FD_83508 | JGI IMG/M metagenome (GOLD analysis project Ga0105355, IMG submission 83508) | Methane-oxidizing microbial communities from mesocosms in the Gulf of Mexico - GOM9C Gulf of Mexico | ecosystem: Environmental > Aquatic > Marine > Cold seeps | place: Gulf of Mexico...
AGTTTATATATATGTTTATTCATAATTTAAATTTTTATATGTTAGTTTCCAATTTTTTTATCCCACCAAATCTTTTCTAATAAATCTATTTTTTGACTTGGTGCATTTGTATTTCTTGTTAATACGTTGTTTGGATACACAGGAGAAGCAGGAAGTTTTCCATTTGTTTTAGCTCTTCCATTTACAGATACAGTAAATTTTCCAAGAGGGAAATTTAAGAATGCAAAATTTCTGTCATTTTTAACATCTAGATTACTAACTGCAGGGTACTTTGTTCTGTTTCTTTCCAAAAACGACTCAATAGGTTGGTAGTTTGCGTTAGCTACCCATTTTTGCATAGAAATTCTCTCGATGTTCTGTTCCAATGTACCGTTGGTCCATTCTGCGTAACCTCCACTATTTATTATGTCAGGATTCGAAATTCCATGTTGTAATAAAGAAGCAGTAACTGCAGTGTCATAATACATTTTTGCGTTAGCCATGTCGTTTGCACGAGCATACACTTCAGCAATGTAAAAGTTAACTTCCCACTCAGACATAATCATTAAGTCCATTTCGGCTGAAAATAGCGCTTCACTGTACTCTTCGTCTTCATCTTTTGTTCCATCCAAGTTAGTGTCCTTTTTAGAATCGAAATCACCAAAAAATGCTCCTTTGTGTCCGCCACTTGGTGCAGTAAATAATTCATCCAAACGAGGATCGCTATTAATATTTAAGTAATCTATAAAAGTTTTACAACCAATAACGTTCGTAGTAAGGTAACTAGCTCCACCTGTAGAGAACTCTCTCATTGGGTGTTTTTTTCCTTCTTCCTTGTCAGACCAATATTCTCCTGATATTTTTGCAGAATTTGTTAAAAACGAGTTGTTTGAAATAAACGATAGTAATTCTGAATTATCATAACCAGCAGTTTCGGATAAACGAATCATCAACTTTAACTTCACAGAAGTTACAAATTTTTTCCATTCGTCCATCTCTCCCCCATAAATAAAGTCGAAAGAAGTACTTGCTATGTTTAATTCTGATGTGTCTATTGCTAATAAAGAATTTACTCTATTTAGAAGATCTGCATATATCTCTTGGCTATCATCAAATTTTGGTGATTTAATACCTTCATCTCCGCTTAATGCCTCAGTGTAAGGAATATTTCCCCATAAATCAGTCATTGTTTGCCAAGTAAATATTGATAATGCTTCTGCAACATAATAATATCCTTGATCTTCTGGTTCAATTGAAAGAGTTTTGATTCTTTTTAAATCAGTTAGTGCTCCCGCAGTTAAATTTTGGTACGCAATTGAAAAACTAGTTTCTCTGTATTCACAAAGACTCTTAAATTGAGAAGCAGTGTAAGATTGTGTCCAGTATTGACTCCAAAAAGATCCTCCAAAACCTAGATCCCACCCCATAAGAGTGTTTCCTAAATTAACTTGAGCACTTGGTAAAAGTATTTCAGGTGCATCTGTATCACCAAGAACGTCAGGATCATGGTTTACGTCTAAATAACCAGTACAGCTGCTTACCAAAACTGTTAAAGCTATTAATATAAAATTAGTTATATATTTTTTCATTATGTATGTTTTTAAAGATTGATACTTAATCCAATAGTGAATGTTTCATTTGTTGGATTTCCTCGGAATTCTCCAAATTTGGCAGCAAGGTCATTTCCAAAAGTAGTTGATTCTGGATCGATATATGGATTCTCTTTTGGTGTCCATAGCAAGAAGTTACTTGCAGTTAATGAAAGTCTTATAGAGCTTACATTTAACTTGTCACAAAAATCTGGAGTTACATCATATCCTAGAGCTACATTTCTTAATTTTAAATAAGATCTACTGATAACTGCAAAGTCGTCTCCATTAAATCCACCTTGGCTGTAGAATGTATGTAATGCTGTTGGGTCTACAGGAGTGTTGTTCTCACTATAAGTTCCATCTCCATTATCCACTACTGAATTAGGGACAATAAATGCATATCTATCATTTAGGACACTTTCAGGAGAACTTCCTGTCCAGTGCATATAATCTTTTGTTCCTGAGTATATATGACCACCATATCTAAAGTCAAGTGTTGCTCCTAATGTGAATCCTTCGTATTTGAATGTGTTGGTTAAACCCATTCTATACTTTTCATTGATATCTTTATTCAATAATTCTTGATCTGTAGTTGCTTGTGGGTTACCACTTCCGTCCACTACCGTAAATTCTTGACCGTCAATAATCGTTTTTTGAGATTTTGCAAATTTGAATTGTCCGATTGGCATACCTTCAATAGCGTATATACCCCCAGTTCCAAATCCTGAAAGAAATACTTCCCCTACATCTAGTTTCTCAATTTTATTGTCGTTTTTAGAGTAGTTCCAGTTGATGTCCCATGAAAACTTTTCCGATTTGATAGGTTTAACGTTTACACTTAATTCAATACCTTTATTTCTTACTTCTCCTAGGTTAGAAGTAATACTAGTGTACCCACTTGAAGGGTCAATAGGTAAAGAAGCGATAAGACCATCGGTAAGTTTGTTGTAATAAGAAAACTCAATTCCAAATCGGTTGTTAAACATGTTGTTTTCAAATCCTATTTCGAATTCATTCGTGATTTCTGGTTTAAGCTCTGGATTTCCTAAAACATTTGAAGCCGTATAAGAATTTACACCTCCCAATGGGAATGTTAAATTATCAACATCTGGAAACCCTGGGTTCGTAGAATTTCCTGGTACGTATCTATCGAATACTGAATAAGGGATAGCATCATTACCGGTAGTTCCATAAGCAATTCTTAATTTGGTAAAATTAAATACACCTGTATCTACATCTTTTGATTTTAAAAAATCAGTAAGTAAGAAACTTAATGTTTGACCTCCATAGAAGAACGAATTATTATTTTCTGGTAAAGTAGATGACCAGTCGTTTCTTGCTGTTAAATTAAGGTATAAGTAGTTGTTGAAATCTACATCTACACTTACGTAAGCACCCATAAGTCTTCTGTGTGATGAAGCCTGACCTGCAACAGATGGCGTTAAACTGTTTGTTAAGTGATAAAATCCGGGAACATCTATTGATGAGATTGAACCTGAAAGTGAACTAGATTTTCTGTCATTCGCATTTAATCCTAAGATTGCATTAATAGATAATGCTTCAGAGAGATCTTTGTTATAATTTAACATTAAATCGTGATTCACTTGAATTCGTTCTCTTCTTACTTGAGAATAACTTCCTGGATTTTCAGAACTTGAACCATAATTTGGTGATGAAGGGTCGAAAGATATAATTCCTGTATGAGCTTCTGCTGTTGAGTTCTCAATATCACCTCCAAATCTATAGGTTAATTTTAAGTTGTCCTTGAAACTATAATCAAATTGAACCTTACCAAAAAACTTATTCTTAGTTTGTACTGCACTATCATTGTTTAGTACAAAATAAGGATTAACCCCGTATTGAGTAAAGTAATTATCAGGTGTGTTAAATTTGTTGGTTTGATCTTCTAAGTCCACGATAGAAATATCGTTTGCTATTTCATACAAAGACTGGTGAACTGAAGTTCCTTGACCTGATGGTACAGAACTTGTTTCTTCATTACTATAGTTTATAGATGTAGATATCTTTAATTTTTTATAGGTATGAGAAGCTTTAGTTGATAGCGTAAAACGCTCATAACTGTCACTGTCAGTTGGAATAACACCGTCAACTTTATTATGTGATAAAGAGAAGAAAAAATCGGTTGCTTCATTTCCTCCAGAAAGAGACAATGAATTTTTGAAATTTTCGCCGTAGTCATAAAAGTCTCTAACATTATTTTTTAAAAATACATAAGGTTTAATTTGTTGGCTGTTATCAACAATTCGTCCCCAAACTCTGTCTACACCATCATATGCTGCTCCCCAGTTTCCGTTTTCGTCAAGTGCTCTATCTGAACTCCATCCTTGTCCAAACTGCTCTTGATTATCAGGTAAAAAACCTACACGAGAAAGACTGAAAGAACTGTCAAAACTTACTTTTAACTTTCCACTTTCTCCTTTTTTAGTGGTAATAAGAATAACACCATTTGCAGCACGTGAACCGTATAATGCAGTTGCAGCTGCTCCTTTTAGGACGGTTAGGTTTTTGATGTCGTTCGGGTTCAAAGCATTGATACCAGAACCGAAATCTACTTGACTATTTAAACTACCACCTGATCTACTTTGTGTATTTGTTAAAGGTACTCCATCAATAATATAAAGTGGTTGATTTGATCCAAAAGAAGAGGCTCCACGAATTATAACATTTTGTGTAGCTCCAGGTCCTTGTGCGGTTGAAACATCCATACCTGATACTTTTCCTTGTAATGCTGTCATAGGATTTACAGCTTGTGATTCGGAAATTGCGTCACCATCTACGGATGTCATAGAATAACCAATGGCTTTCTTTTGTTTGGAAATACCCATCGCAGTAATAACTACTTCGTCTAGGATATTACCACCTGTTAAAGTAACATTAATTGTGCTGGAGTTTCCGACAGTCACTGTTTTAGAGTCCATACCGATGTAACTAAATGTTAATACATCACCAACTTTTGCTGTAATGTTGTACAAACCGTCAAAATCGGTCTCTGCACCAGTGGAGGTGCCTTTAATAATTACACTTACTCCTGGAAGTGGACCATTTTCGTCCGATACAGTTCCAGAAATTTGTTTTTCTTGTGCAAATGTGAATTGCACAACTAACGCTAACAAGAGCGTTAAAATTCCATTAAACTTTGTTTTCATTTGTAAAATTGTTTGAATTAATTTATTTGGGCTTTATAAGTGCTTTAACTTGAAAATAGAAAGTCGGTTATTAGCCAGGATTCAACTTTTTGGGGAATTACACTGATAAAGTGAGGTAAAACTATGGTAATTATATTTTTGAATTGAGGTGGTGTTTTTAAGATAAAGACAAGAAAAGAAGAGGTAGATTGAAGTATATTGAATGAATGTGTGTGTGCAGTTATTCTTTCTGGGTGCTTTGGGGTTAAATGGTGTAGAGTTGATAAAAATGAGTGAATTTTACTTTTGTGTATAATTCTGGTTATTATGCCTTACGTTAGTTATATTACATTGCAGATTCTGTTTTGTTGAAATATCGTTACTTTGAAAAATAGAGCTTGTTTCTTCAGAAAAAAGGGTTTGTATTGTTCTTATGTTTTTTGTATGGGTAATGTTTTTACAGTGTTTTAGTTAATTATTATAACAAAACAAACCGTTGAATATGTTTTCAACGGTTTTTAAATATTGTCTTAGAATTATGTGTTATATATTTTAACGTTTTATAGATTAACGATTATTTCTTAGTGTTTTTTTAGTTTGATATTTGCTCTTTCAATAGCGTGTTTTCCTTTAGGTACTTTGAGGTTTTATCTATAAATTTAGTATGCTCTGCTGTCAGATTGGTGTTCGTTTTATCAATTACTGATTTTCTTTAGCAACATACTCTAGTTCTTTTGTACTTTTTAAAAGAACTTGAACAGTGATAAATAACTTTAAAAATGTTGCTTGATTTGATAACATAAAAATACTTTTCACGGAAGTATTTCAGTCATTAGGATAATACGGAAAATATCCTCAAAACTTATTAAAATTAAAAATATCATTTTTTAACAAACTATTGGACTGCCTAACATGTGCTAATGTTCAATCGTTAATTTTAACAGGTCTGGCATTATATATGGAATCATTTCTTTGAATCGATTAATTCTTGTTCAACATTTAATAGCTTTCTGTCCTCAGATTTCATTCCTCGTTCTACAGCCTTTAAGTTCTATAGTAGTTCTAATACCAATTATTTTTGACACCTCGTTTTCCTTGCTGCAAATGTAGGTATATTGAGGGCGTAAAATTCACTGTACTATGGTATATAGATATTTTAAAAATTAAAAAGTGTTGTGGAAAAATTTACAATTAATAAAACAATGTTTGAAACTTCGCTTTTTGTGTTGCAATTGTAAGGATTAACTTTATTTCTAAGGGAAATGAAAATTTAAACTAATTAGTATAAAAAAAATAACCACCAAATATTAATTTGATGGTTATTTTAAAACTCTTATTTAAAACTTAATGTTTTTTTATTTAGGAGTAAATACAGATTCACTAAAATCTCCCCAACCATTTTCCCATGATATAGTCAAAGTTCCGTCATTATTAACTGTACCGGTTGCTGGGATGCTTTGTCCCCATGCATCAGAATAAGTTCCTGATAAGGTTCCACAAACATCTGTAATTGTACCAGGTTGTTCCCAGCCTAATCCATAGATACTATACCAAAAAAGGTAAACACCACCAGAAAAATCAGAAATCTCATAATTTCCACCTCCAGTGTCAGTTAATGTAACTTCGTAAGGGAAGTTAACTGCCGCAGGTTGTCCATCAGTATTATCTCCATTTGATATAACTGTATACGTTCCTCCTAAATCAGAAGGGCAAGATACAGGGTAAGAAATAACTTGATTAAATAATACATTATTTTGAGGGTTAGTTCCAGTTCCACTAGAACCATCTTCATCAATAATGTCAATAATCATACCATTAGCTAAAGTATAACGGGTAGTTATTTTTAATACATCCCCAAGAGCTAAGTCAGTTGCACTAGTTAATTGAGTGAAGGCAGCAACAATGTCATCAGTAGTTAATGAATAATCTTGAGGCAATTGGGCATTTTCAAATAATAGTGCAGTATAAACTGGGCCGGCCTTTGTAGCTAAAATACCCATAACATCTGTTTTTTCAGGATTTCCTTGTGCCAATTCTGCATTAAAATTAATGGTTATGACTTCGTTATTGGAAATTCTATTCAAATCTAAAATTAACTCTGACCCTTCTGATTTAGCCATATTAGGAATAGCAACTTCAATTAAGTCTATCGAAGAATCACCTCCGTCATCATCACAAGCATACGTAAATGCAAGGATGGTTAATAACAATATAATATATTTATTTGTTTTCATTTTTATTTTTTTTTAATTATCCCAAAATATTTTATAAGCAGTTGCATCTTTTTGATCAGGCGCATTTCGATTAAGATTAATTTCTGCTTGAGGCCAAAATAATGATAATTGAAATTTATTATTTTGTACTGTTTCAGAATCATTTAATGGAAAACCATCCTCATTATCTAGTTGGTATTCTTTAGTTGTTGATAAAGGATTCGCCAAAACAGGATACCCAGTTCTTCTATAATCATTATACTGATCCAAATGATCTCCGAAAGTAGCTACCCATTTTTGGGTCATAATAATTTCTAGTTTCTTTTCGTTTGTACCTGCAGCAAATTCAGTTTCTACATTTTCAATAAAATCAGTTACGTCATCGCTTCCAGATAAAACTGGTACAGTTTGAGTAGTTTCGCTATTAGTAACAACTTGATCTACTTTAGCAAAACTAGCAGTTACTGCTTCTGTTAATTTAGCACCAGCATCACCAGCCATTAATGTAACATTCATTAATTCTGCCTGAATATATAAAAACTCATCATAAGTAAGCATACGTCTAGGTGCTACACCTGTTCCACTATCAATTGTTCTTGCAAATCCAAGGCCATCATCATATCTACCACCACACGGGAATATTCCAGGGAATGTAGCATCAGATTGTACAGATCCATCTCTATTTGGTCCAATACTTCCAAAACGATTCGAAAAGAAACCTGTACTTGCATCCCAATAATCTGCTCTTGGATCTCCTGTATCCACATCTCCATTATCTCTTGGGAATTGACCAGGAGTAAGTTGATTAGCCCAATAATAAGGAATTCGAGGATCTTTATTACCAGTAGAAATCGTTGGATTCATCCCCATCATTATTTCATAAAACCAAGGGCTAAGATATTTATCAACCTGAGCTCCTCCATATGCGTCTCTAAAAAGTTGATTTCTTTCATCTCTAGGCGCTATTGTAGCCGTATGATTAAGTTGAAAATCATCTGCATTAGATGAAAAGAAATTGTCTTCAGCAACTAAAGTATTAAATTCGCTAAGATTAAATAAAGCTGATAGTCTAATTTGATTGTATAATTTAAGTTTAAAAGTATTAATGAATTTAGTCCATTTATCTAAATCACCTCCATAAAACAAATCTTCTGTTCCTGGAAATAAAACTCCTTCTTCGCTATTTAAATTAACTTTTGCCTCATCCAATAAAGTGAATACAGCTGTGTAAATTTCGTCTTGGTTATCAAATATAGGACTTACTACACCTTCTTTTAAAAGTGTCGCTTCAGAAAAAGGAACATCTCCCCATAAATCTACAGCTACAGATAATGTATATGCTTTTAATACTTGTCCAACACCTTTATAAGCAGCATCTCCACTTTCTTCAGCTTGGGTGATTAAAGTTTGAATGTCGGTTAAAGTTAAGTATATATTATCCCAATCGTTATTCACAAGAATATTTCCTGCTGTTGCACCATATTGGTCTTGTTCACTTCTTGAAAGAAATTGATGAGTATATACCCCAATTATATCTCCACTGGCGATTCTATGATCTCCTATAGTTGCCACAGCAATTTCTATGGTTGGAAGTAATTGATTTAAGGGGGCTTCAGTTGGATTGTCTTTATCTGTATCTACATCTAAATAATCATCACAACTAAAAAAGAAAGTAGAGACAAAAAACACTAACATAATGTGTTTTATGAATCGTTTTATTTTTAAATTTTTCATTGTTTTCTTTTTTAAAAAGTTAAATTAAATTTCACACCATAACGTTTTGAGGTAGGAGCAGAAGAATTTTCTATTCCTTGTACTCTACCAGATCCGAAAGAAGTAACTTCGGGATCAAAATTGGTATATTTTGGAACATTAGGTGCAAAATACCATAAGTTGTTTCCGTAAGCGCTTATCGAAATTTTTCCAAAAGGTGTTTTTTCCAACCATTTAGAAGGTACACTATAAGATAGACTTAATTCTCTTAAACGATATACTGTACCATCATATACAGATCCTTCATCTACAGTGTTAATTCCAAAAGTATTACCACCTGCAGGAGAGAAATATAATTCGTTCATATCTATTACAGTTGTATTAGGTATTTGATTACCACTTCCATCTAATATTGGATTTCCCGCTCCGTCTCCTAAAAAACCAGGAATTACAAAAACTTTTTCTCTATCTTCAGTATCCTTAGTAACCCCTCTACCTAGAAGTGAGTTTATACTAATAGACTGTATATCTCCACCTTCTCTCCAGTCAAGCTGTCCACTAAAAGTAAAGTTCTTATATGTGAATGTATTGGTAAAGCCAATTTTAAAATCTGGATTAGGATCTCCTATAACTCCATCTTGTAAATCTTGAATAATACCTCCACCTGCTTCATTTATTAAATAATTACCTTCATCATCTCTAGCAAATCTAGTACCAAAAAACACACCAAAAGGTTCTCCAACCTGCGCATGCGCTACTTGGTTGCCATCAAACTGTATTCTTTCTAGCCCATCTACTAATTCTGTAACTTCATTTTTATTTTGTGTAAAAGTTGTAAAAGTTGTCCATGTGAAATCATCTGTTTTAATAGGAACTAGCGTTAATCCAATCTCTATACCCGTATTTTGCATTTCTCCAATATTGGTATTAAATGTACTAAATCCACTAGTAGAAGGAACGCTAACAGGAGAAATTAAATCAGTAGTTACTTTTTTATACCAAGTAAAATCTACGGCAGCTCTTCTATTCCAAAATTCTAAATCTAGACCAATTTCTGTTTCATCTGTAAATTCTGGTGTAATTTCTTGATTTCCTAAAGAAGCTCTGTTTGCAATTACAGGAATACTATTAAAAGGTGTTCCTAAAGCAAAAGTGGTATTTAAAAATTCTGAAGAGGCATCACGCCCAACAGAGGCGAAACCACCTCTTAATTTTGCGAAAGTCAATACATCATCTTTAATGTTAAATGCTTCCGTAAGTATTATAGATAAACTTGTTGCTGAATAAAAGTAAGAGCGATTTTCTATAGGTAATGTTGAGCTCCAATCATTTCTTCCAGTAAGATTTAAAAACAAGTATTCTTTAAATGACAAAGTAAGATCTGCAAATGCACCAATATTACGTTTTCTTGTACCAGAATCAAATTGAGAAAGTTGTGTAACGGTATTTGTTAAGTTATAAATATCGGGTGATATAAAAGTAGTACCTAATGTTGCATCTCTTTTAGTTTCATTATCTAGTGTATTTACACCAGTTATAGCAGATAAATTAAGGTTTTCTGTTAATTCATAATCAAAATTAACTAAAAAAGTAGCTTCGATATCTGTATTCACAAATGCATCTTTTTGGAGAGTACCGCCGTTAGTCAAAGAAGCTCTTGATTGAGGATGTCTTATTTGATTTCTATCAATACTATAT
>Ga0105355_10005836_pt1 | contig 10335 bp, 7 predicted proteins | sample GOMGulsemesocosm_2_FD_83508 | JGI IMG/M metagenome (GOLD analysis project Ga0105355, IMG submission 83508) | Methane-oxidizing microbial communities from mesocosms in the Gulf of Mexico - GOM9C Gulf of Mexico | ecosystem: Environmental > Aquatic > Marine > Cold seeps | place: Gulf of Mexico...
AGGTTAGCTTTAGGCTGATCGAGCCTAACCAGCCCCTGAACGACTGTTTTTTTCGCTTGCACGTTCATCAATATTTCATGCTGTAAACATTGGATATTCGCTTTCCAGACATCATGCTCACTTATAAAAAAACCTTCATCAATTGAGACGAAATTAAAAGGAATAGTCTCGAGATTCTGTTTCAATTTTTGTTCGCATTGTGTTTGAGAAAGGGAACTTTGCAGAGATTCATTAACAATAACATTGGTATCAATGGTCAACACCGGTTTTTCTGAGCGACAGGCTAATAGGTTAAATACTAATAATATTATCAAATATTTTTTCATAGCGAATCCTAAATTTGGAGGAGTTATTGTTAAGCTTAAATAAACAGTTTTTTTAAGTATAGAAAATATCAACATAATAGTCAGGAGAAATTATGTTGATATGTTAGTTATACCCGTTTCATTAAGTTTGTGATCTTGTGGTGCGCAGGAAAAATATATTAGGGCAAGGCGCTTGATTGAGCAATAGCTGGCTATTGAAAGTAACGCCGCCGTGGCGTATTTTAACCAGCATAAGTGGGCAATAATTTAATGAAATTGGTATTATTAGCTCGATGATATTTTTCTATAAAATTAGCTGACTAAGCGCATCAACCACCACTTGATGATCTTCTGCTTGGGGTAAACCTGAAGCGGTTACTACGCCAATCAAACCACTATTTTTTATCCGTAACGGAAAAGCACCGCCATGGGCGCAGTAATCATTAGCATTAATATGGAGTTGTTGTTCAAATTCTCTATTTTTCGATTTATTGTATTGCCCTAAGTAATACGTGCTGTGACCAAAGCGCAATACCGATTGTCGTTTTCGTGTAATCCAGTGTTGATTGTCTAGCTGAGTACCGGCCATGGCATAACTGAATAAGGTTTGATTAAACGCATAGACTTCAATAGCAAGCTGAGCGTTGATATTTTCTGCTAATGTTTTTAATGTACAACCTAGCTGCCAAGCAGTGTCATGGTTAAATTGTTCAAACTGTAATTCGGTTTCTTGCGCTAATAGCTTGGATAAAGTATCAGCGACTGCGCTTGCGTTTAACTCGGCTGTTGTTTCATCTGTTGTTTTAGGGAAGCTCATGATGTTACCGCCATTTTTTTACCTAAACGACTACTTTCCATCGCTAGTGCTATCAATCGAATATTCCAGAGCGCATCTTCAGCGGATACCGGTGGTTTACCATCATTATTAATCGCATTGGCCATTTGGTGATAATAGTCTTGGTAACAGCCGTGCTCGGTAACTATTGGCTGAGATGAATAGGCATCATAAAGCTGACCATAATGTACGGGATCTTCCTTACCCCAATCGCTTTGATTAGGAGCATCACCATCTCTTAAGCACTGCTCTTGGGGATCTAAGCCATATTTTCGGTAATGGCCTTGATCTCCTTGAATATTAAAGCGTAAGTTTGGCCCAGCACTAAATAGCGAGGCATTTAATTGCGCAAGCATAGTCGGGTAATGTAAGGTCAGCGTGAAAAAATCAACATTGCTCGAGTTTTCACGCATCACTTCACATTGAGCGGTTATTGCCTCAGGTATGCCAAACAGCTGTAAGGTTTGATCGAGTAAGTGAGGCCCTAAATCGAATAATATTCCGCCACCGTCTTGGGCTTGTTCGCGCCAGCGCTGAACAACATTTGGTCTGAAACGATCAAAATGTGATTCAAAATGTTTTATATTACCCAGTTTATTATCAGAAATTAACTTTTTAACACTGAGGAAGTCGCCATCCCAGCGGCGGTTGTGGTAAACACTTAAGATTAGTTTTTTCTCATTTGCTAATTCAATTAACGCTTGCCCATCAGCAATGCTAGTCACGAATGGTTTTTCAATGATCACATGTTTATTGTGCTCAAGGGCTAATTTAGCCAATGGGTAATGGACATCATTAGGCGCGGTAATAATCACTAATTGCGCATCGGTATTGACTATCATTTGTTCGGCGGTAGCGAAATGTTGGGCATTCGGCCAATCGTTATTAACTGCGGCGGCGTTACTGCTACTGATAGCCGTCACCTCAAACTGCGCTAGTGCATTAATAAAAGGTAGGTGAAAAGTTTTTGCCGAAAAACCATAGCCGATAATAGCTGTTTTTATGGTATCGGCGCGTTTTTGAGTTTGTGCGCTTGTTTGCTTGGGGTCATTGGTTGTAATGTCACACGGTTGATTAGCAGGCATTATTCTCTCCGTTATATTGGTCATTAGCGATGATTAATTTAATATTATGTTGGTCAATTAACTGCATTAGCTGTGGTGTAGGACGTTGATCACTGATGATGATATCGACTTGCGCTAACGTACAGATGGTATGGAAATTTTGTTGGTCAAATTTGCTGCTGTCGCACAATAATATTACTTGTTGTGCTTGTCGCATCATGATTTTTTTGAGGCTGGCTTCTGCTTCAGTTGACGTGGATACTCCTAATTCTGATAGGGCGCAGACACCGAGAAAAACCTTATTGACTTGATAGCTTAATAATTGCTGCTCAGCCTTGGCACCTAGAATAGCGCGATGGAAGTGATTTAATTGCCCACCTAACAGATGGACATTAATATCTTCGTTGTCTGCTAATATGGTTAAACAATCAATAGAGTTAGTGACTACGGTGGTTGGCTTATCCAACTGCGTCGCCATGGCGGTTAAACTGGTGCCACTATCAATAATTATATAATCGTCGTCGTTAACTAAATTAGCCGCAGCCTTACCGAGTGCTATTTTAGTTACGCTCATTTGCTCACGCTCTAAATAAGGTAAGCTGTTTTGGTGAACGGGGACAATAATGGCGCCACCACGAATACGTTGTACGTCAGAAAAATCAGCCAGCTTATTTAAATCACGACGAGCAGAATCTGGAGATATTTCAAACTCTTGACATATTTGTTCAGTGGTTATTTTTTTAGTGACTAACAATAGGGCATGTTGGGCTAATAAACGTTCTTCTTGAGTCATTATCATCATCCGTTATTACTTAAATTAACTTTATTTAATAATGGCTAACTTATCATACAAATATACGTATATGTAAGTTTGTTTTGTGTTTGGATGTTATATTTGTACGTATATGTGCGTTTTTATTGCATTTGTTAGGGTTTTACTATGTGGGGTTACGTTTTAGTAAGTTTTTATGACTAGTGTTTTAACTGTCTTGTTAGCATATATGGTAATTAGGCGGGTGGCTTTGATGTTAGTAAGCCAAAGTTACTACTAACGAACGTAACGTAATTTAAATTAACTCACCTGTATGAGTCACAATGGTAATAAACAAAAACCGCGATTTATGCGCGGTTTTTGTTTATCTTAATTTGGATCAGTTAGGCTCATGAATGTGCCATCGTTCTTAATCTCAACGTGAGAAAAGTACTGCCTGAATTATAATAACGGATCTTATAATTTGGCTACGGTAAGTATGTCGTTAAATTTACCTTGGGTTAAGAAGTTACTTACTTTATTAACGTTCTTACCATTGGCTGCCACAAAACTCAGTATATCTTGACCATTACATTTAACGCTTTTTACCACAAATTTCTTATCTACTTGAGCATTATCGATAGCGTTACCAAGCTTGAACTTACTTCCGGTTGTTGCAGCAACACATATTTTTGAGCTTGCTTGATCGTCGGCTGCATAATGTTCAGTTGCGGCGTTTGCTGAGCTAATTGCGGCAATTGAAAGTGTAATAGTTGCGATGAAAGTGCCTGTGTTTTTAATAAGTGTGTTCATAATATTTTCCTTAATAGTGCATGTAGTTAAAATAAATGTTTAAGTGAACTCACTATTGCAACGGCAATGCCAAACATTTAATTCTCATATTAAACAGTTGGTTAGTTTGTTTTATTGTCGTTTGTTGTTATTTGTTATCACCTAGTGATTAATGCGTAATAACACTAAATGGTTAAATACACTAAAAAGTGGTCATTTATTTTATTGTGATTTATACATGTATTTATCTGTTTGCTCAGGGCTGTGTTTGCTCAGGGATATTTGTGCCCAGAGCTGTTTGTGCTCATGGCTGTTTGATCGCTAGCCAGTAGAGGTTAATCAATAGGTTAATCAAGGGGATGAGTATACAATTAAGGATAGCAGTAACAATATTACTGAGTTGCAGCAAAGAGCAGTATCGTTGAAAATGGCGTGCACTCTGCTGTTTGAGCTTAAATAGCAGAATGCACCGTTTGACGTTTACGCTATGCCCTCAGGCTAAGTCTTGAGTATAGGCTATGGAGGGGCGTTTATTTACCTAATAACTTGAACAGCTTCTTAGCAATGTCAGTGTTATCTTGCAGCCCGTTAAAGTGGCTACTGTGTTTGCCAAACGCGAATACGGGAACGTCTACCGCGGTATGGCCGCCAGAAGTCCAACCGGTATTGCTACGTTGGTCAATAATACGTTTCACCGCCAGTTGTAATGCGAACTCTGGCACCGCTAGGTGTTTATGTTTGCCAACCTTAGTGGGGTTAACGATAGACTTTTTCTGATCAGCTGTTATTTTTTTATTGGCTTTTAACAGGGTTAATTCATCATCGGTCAATGAAAATTTAAAGAGTTTTTCAGTTAACGCTGGGGTGATTTTTTGTGTATAGAGCGTATTGGCGATAGAGTGCGCTGAGCTCGTCAGTGATTTAAGCACAGCAGGTTGCCAAGCATATTTTCCTTTAGCGCCTAAGGTAAAACCACCGGTACTATGGTCAGCTGTTACTACTACTAGCGTATCTGGATGATGTTTAACAAAGTGTTCTAAATATTCGAGTGTTTTGGCTAAATCATCCATTTCCGCCATCGCATTATTAATATCATTGCTATGACCTGCCCAATCTATTTGGCTGGCCTCAATTAACATAAAAAAACCGTTATCTTTAGCTTGATCATGTTTTTGTAAATCGATCAGGTGATGAATCGCTCTTTTACTTAAAGTAGCTAGGCGCTGTGGATCACTATCATCTATTGCGGCAGGTAAGCCAACATCAGCGAAAAGACCTAATACTGGTTTGTTTTTAGGAATAGTGGCTAAGTCTTGATAGTTATCAAGGTAATGAAATCCAGCTTGTTGAAATTCATTAACAAGGTTTCTATCGTCTCTAATGAAATAATGCCAGCCGCCGCCAAAGTATAAATCTGCTTGTACGCCATCATCTAAGTAACTGTCGGCAATTTGATTATAGTTTTTTCTACTTTCATTGTGGGCTAAATATGAAGCAGGCGTGGCATGATTAATTTGTGAGGTTACTACCACACCGGTTTTCTTACCTTGCAGCTTTGCCCACTCTAATACTGTTTGTACTTTGTTTTTGTCGGCGTCGACGCCAATTGCACCATTATAGCTTTTTACACCGGTTGCTAGTGCGGTTGCACTTGCGGCTGAGTCGGTAACTACCCCTGAAATTGCAGCAGGGTAGGTTGATGAAGATCCCGTTAAATGACGATCAAACACGGTTTGTTCAATAGTCGCGGTGCTGGGGTTGTCGTTATAATAACGGTAAGCACTAGTATAAGCTGGCCCCATGCCATCGCCAACCACCATAATGATGTTCTTAGGTAAGCTGGTGGTGCGAGCAATGCGCTTGTTAACGCTATTTTTGGCCATATTGACTAGATGCGGTTCAACGTGACGCTCTGAGTTGTTTTTTGTGTTTAGCGTTACGTCATTTTCAGTGCTCTGCATTGAGCATGAGCTGCTAAGCAAGGCAAAAGTAACTGCCGATAAGATAAGTTTCATTGAGTTTTCCAATAGTTAAATTACCATGCGTATAAATGAATAGGTAAATAAGTGTGTAAATTATTGTATTTTTCTTTGTGCATTTGTTTCTGTCAGTTCAACATCGACCCACACCAAGCGGTGATCTGAAGAGGATGCCCTAGTGTTAATGAGCGAATAAGCACTATCATTTTCGACCGGCCAGAATACCCCTGAGTTAATCACCTTAAATCCATAAGCCGACGGCAAAACATAGTCAGCGCGCATCCGCCAATGAGCGGTATGATGTTTGGCGTGATTATTATCTGCAGAATGTAACTTTCCACCATGACTCATGGGTTGTGCATCTTGCACTTTAGCACTAGTTAGTAAGCCAGCGATGCCTTTATGATCGGTAACGGCATCACCATCAACCGTTGACGCATTTAAGTCACCCACTATTACAAAAGATTGTTGTGGTGCTAAACCGCCATAACTGCCCGCATCATCATAAATATAGGTACTGTCTTGAGGGGTAATATAATCAAGCCAAAAACGAATTTCGTCATGATTTCGATTGCCATTCCGGTTTTCCGGACCGTCAAACACCGGCGGAGTAGGGTGACTAGCTAATACATGAACAATGTTGCCATTAATGTTAACCGGCAAATCCCAATGTGATTTCGATGACAATCGTAAAGTATGCCACGTTTTGTCACTGTACCAAGGAATAGTCGTTGTAGGAGTAATTGGCTTTAATGCCCCAGGCATATCACGCCATTTAAAGTGCTGAAAGGTTCGAATGTTTTCTGTATCAATAGGGTATTTAGAGAGTAACACCATGCCAAAATGACCTTCAAAATAGCCAAAACCATGGGTGTCAGCAGGCTGTTGGTTTATGTTACCGTCTTGGTTTAAATCGTCATTTACGGTGACGCCAGTATTGACCGGGCCTTGGTAAATATACGGAAAACTTACCGGAGATTGACCTTGCTGGCTTTTCAATAAGTAATCGTTCAAAAATAGTTTGATATTACTATCGTTAACAAAATCAAACTCATTCAGGAGAATAATATCAGGATTTACTCGTTGAATAATTTGCGCAATATTTCTAATTTGCGGATACTGACTTTGCAGTGCTTTTGTTAACTCACTACCGCTAACACTATGGTGCTTTTCACTATAATTGAGCGCTTCCATACTGACATTAAACGTTGCAATACGAACGGTGTTTGGCATTTTTGCTAGGCTCATGTGAGAAGGTAAAATAAAACTCATTAAGGCAACTACGCATAGCAGTATAAATCTTAGTAATAACATTGAGTTTTTTGTAACGTCGTGATTATTGGTAATAAACGAAGTCTGCATAAGAAATAGTTACTCGTTGATTATTTCAAACCGCAACCGGTTAAAATAAAGTCAGTTAAAAACGCGGTAACATGATTAATGTCAGCTTGTTCATACTCTGCTCGATTGGTAATAGTTAATATTTGGGTATCAAAATCAGCATAATGTTGAGTAGATGACCAAATAAGAAAAATTAAATTAACTGGGTCAATACTTCTCATTTTACCGTTATCAATCCACGTTTGGAAAATTTTGGCCTTTTCTCTGACCCATTGACGCTGATAAGTACGGGCATATTCTTTTAAATGTGGCGCACCTTGCATAATTTCAATCGCGTAAATCTTCGATGATTTAGGATGCTTAAATGACATTTCTACTTTAGCACGGATAAATTTTTCAATGGCTAATTTGGGACCATCTTCAGGCAGGATATCGCCAATGCCATCGTCCCACATGGTTAAGGTTTGCTCTAAAACTGCATGATAAATATATTCTTTTTTCTTAAAGTAATACAACACATTGGCCTTAGGAAGTTCAGCCCGGTCGGCAATAGATTGCACGGTAGCACCTTTGTAACCCTGCAGTACAAATTCATCTTGTGCGGCGGTTAGTATCTTCTCTAAACTTTTTTCTCTGATATTTTTAGATTGTTTCTGTCGCATTAGTAATTATTTATCTTTGTTATTAATCGTTGTTTAAAAACAATTATTTCTTATTTTTTAGGAAAGTAACAGCTTATTTTATCAGTTTTATCTTCAGCTATACTGTCATGGTTAGGTAATAAGTAAATATACTTGTCCAGCTGGTTTGTTTTAGCTTTATCAACAGTACGCTATAAGCTTATTTGTGTTCAAGCGTTAAATTAAAAACCTGACCTTGTGGTAAGTTTATTTGATTTTTGCTGTTTTTTTCATTAAATTGTAACAAAATTATTGCAGTCTGTTTTACGAGCAGTTGATAAATATTGCTTTTTATGAATTATCACTTTGCATATACATTAATAATAATAATGACATTTTAAACACTAAAGGAATTACACATGAAAACCCACTCTCTATCACGAATAGCAGGCGCGCTTGTTGTTGCGCTTGGTTTGTCAACTTCGGTTGTTTCAACGAATACTTTAGCAAATAGCACTAGCTCTGCTATTAAAGGTCAAATTTCAGGGCCTCAAGGTAACCCCGCAGCAGGCACAAAAATCACCGTAATACACGTTCCTTCTGGAACGACTAAAACGGCGATTGTCAATAATTCTGGTTTATTCTCTGCCAAAGGGCTACGTGTTGGTGGTCCATATACGGTAACGGTTGACTCAGATAAATTTGAAGATACCCAAATAAATAATATTTTCTTAACCTTAGGTGAAACTTTCCCTGTCGATGTTGATCTTGAAGTAGAGCAAAACATCGAAACTATTGTTGTTACCGGCCGTGTTGTCAATAAAAATTATGGCAGCAATAGTCCTTCTTCAAACTTTAATTTGAAAGATATTGAATTAACACCGACGGTAAATCGTGACATAAAAGATGTTATTCGCGTTGATCCGCGTATTTATATTAATGAATCAGGTTCAAGTGACTCAGTAGTATGTGCGGGCGGTAATCCTCGTTTTAACAGCTTAACGGTTGATGGCGCACGAATGAATGATAACTTTGGCTTAAACAGCAATGGTTATCCTACGGTGCGTATTCCTTTCTCATATGATGCGATTGATCAAGTTGCCGTAGAGCTAGCACCTTTTGATGTGCAATATGGCGGTTTTACTTCATGTAATATTAATGCGGTAACTAAATCGGGTGGTAATGAAGTTCATGGTGGTGTTTTCATCGATTATACCAGTGACTCGTTAAAAGGTGATAGTTTAGAAGGCGATGATATTGATACCGGTAGTTATGATGAAAAACGCTACGGTTTCAATGTTGGCTTCCCGTTAATTGAAGACAAACTGTTTTTCTTTGCGGCCTATGAGAAGCTAGATGGCTCACAATTAATGCAATATATCCCCATGGATAACGGTGATGTTGTACAAAGTGATATTGATGAAATTATTCAAATAGCGAAAGATACATATAATTATGATCCCGGTACTATGGTACCAAGTATTCCTGTAGAAGATGAAAAAATTCTTGTTAAACTAGATTGGAATATCAATGAAGCTCATCGTTTAAGTTTTGTTTATAACTATAATGATGGCTTTGAAATAGGTCAGTCTGATGCAGACTCTTCTGAAATCGCGTTATCAAATCACTTTTATGAGCGTGGCGCAGAATTTACGTCGATAGTGTCATCGTTGTATTCAGATTGGAGCGATAACTTTTCAACTGAAATTCGTATCGGTTACTCTAAAGTAGATAATCGTCAATTATCGCATGATCAAGATAGCGGTTTTGGTGAATTTAGAATTGAAGATGTTGGTGCTAATGAAAACATTAGTGTTTATTTAGGGCCGGATGATTCTAGACAAGCAAATAAATTAGATTACGAAAATTTAGCGTTTAAAATTGCAGGTACTTATTACCTTGATGATCACGAACTCTATTTTGGTTATGAACGAGAAGAATTAGATGTATTTAATTTATTTGTTCAACATAACGAAACCGAAACACGTTTTAACAATGTTGCCGATTTTGCCTCGGGTTTAGCGGATGATGTTTATTATGGTAATGCTAATTCGCACAACCCTGATGATGCTGCAGGTGAATTTAAGTACGCTTTAAATACTTTATATGTTCAAGATGAATTTGAACTAGAAAATTATGATGTCACTATTACCGCTGGTCTTCGTTACGATTGGTATACCAGTGATGATACCCCAACGCATAACCAAAACTTTGAAGATAGATACGGTTATTCAAATGTACAAAACCTTGACGGTGTTGACTTATTACAACCTCGCTTTGGCTTCAACTGGACAGCGAGTGATCAGTTAGAAGTACGCGGTGGCTTTGGTTTATATTCTGGCGGCAACCCCAATGTATGGATTTCAAATAGCTATTCAAATGATGGTGTTCGTAACATTCAAGACTCAGTTAAAGATGTGCAGATACTTGGTAATGACGCTATTGCTTATAATGGTACTGGTCTACCTGGTTACGATATTCCAACGTCACTTATTGACGCTATTGGTAGTGGCACCGCCGATTCTGACACCAATGTTACCGATCCAAATTTTGAAATTCCATCAGAATGGAAATATGCACTTGGTTTAACTTACGTTACCGAAAATGAATACGTGATAATGGCTGATTTACTTTATACCGATAAAAAA
>Ga0105355_10005845_pt1 | contig 10327 bp, 15 predicted proteins | sample GOMGulsemesocosm_2_FD_83508 | JGI IMG/M metagenome (GOLD analysis project Ga0105355, IMG submission 83508) | Methane-oxidizing microbial communities from mesocosms in the Gulf of Mexico - GOM9C Gulf of Mexico | ecosystem: Environmental > Aquatic > Marine > Cold seeps | place: Gulf of Mexico...
AGTTGGAAAATGAATTTCGCACAAATGATGAAAGCTATTTAAAACAAGGCATCAACACCAATAATAAGCAATTCAATGAAATGATCTCGCTTATTGAAAAAGTAGCTGTGCGCAATAACCGACCATTCCTTATTGATGGCGCTACAGGAGCAGGGAAGACCCAACTTGCGAAGCTTATATATGCATTAAAAAAGAAGAAAGGGATCATTGAGGGTGAATTTAAATACTTAAACTGTGCGACTTTACGTGCGGAACAAGCCCAGTCAATATTATTCGGTCATAAAAAGGGGTCTTTTACTGGCGCTATAACAAATAGGGACGGAGCGCTAATACAAGCTAATAAGGGAATGTTGTTTTTAGATGAAATAGGAACGCTTCCATCAGATGTTCAAGGGATGCTTTTGCACGCAATCGAAGCGAAAGAATTCTATCCAATGGGTAGCGATACGCTTGCAAAATCCGACTTTACCCTTGTTTGTGGAACTAATATCGATCTAGAAGAGGCTGTGCTTAATGGGGACTTTAGGGACGACTTACTTGCTCGCATAAATCTTTGGCACTTTACATTGCCTAGTTTGCACGAGCGAAAAGAAGACATAGAGCCCAATATAAATTATGAATTAAGAAGGTATTGCAAAGAAAATAAAACTAAAGTGAGGTTTAATAAAGAATCTAGAAATCAGTTTTTAAAGTTTTCTATTTCAGATCAAGCCTTATGGAAGCGCAATTTCCGTGACTTATCAGCAAGTATTGAAAGAATGTCTACTTTGTGTGACCGAGGTATTATTAACGAAGCTATTGTAGCAAGTGAAATTAAACGCCTTGAAAAATCATGGTCTAATTCCAAAGCCAAAACAAATGATGAGCTAGTAGAGAAATTATACTTAGTTTTAGCTAAGGAAATATATCAAGACTTAGATATGCTTGAAGTAGCTCAGTTAAAAGTTTTTATAGGAGCATCTGTAAATGCCAAAAGTGCTGCGGAAGCTGCACGAAGGGTTTATACAAACCAAAATGGTGAGTGCCCAGTAAACCCTGGCAGTATGTTTGCCAAAACACTTAAAAGGTTTAGACTGCACTTTGATGACATTAATAAAGCACATCAAACGCTATTGTAATAAGACTTAAAATCATTATATTCAATAACAAGTATAATGATTTTTAAACTTTAGGAACTAAAACAAATGAATGAATCTTTATCAGTCGCCGATGCGCTAATCCTTATTGATTTCATATCAGGGACTAATTATAGATTGGCTCAACATGGCGATGGGCTTTTTTCTTCCAAACAAGAGGCTATAACTCACGTTAATAGCTGCCTATATAACCCTGAAGAGACTTTAAACGTTTGTTTTGATACTAAGCAAGGCAATTACTGGGAAAGTGCTCAAGTATTCTATAGTGATTCCCAATGGTCTATCGTCGATATTGGTATGGGTGGGTTATCCTCATCAGGAAAAAGTATTAAAGAGGCGCTAGAGTCATTTAGGTTAAAGCATGACGCTACTTGCGATTACTATCCTGTAAAATTAAAAATAACCAATGAAAATGAGATCGAAAAATGAATGATACCTCTTACCCAATGCAACAGAGTGACCTAGACAAGCTTATCAAGGAACGAAATAACTTACCGGATTTTTTTGGCATTTCTCGCATCCAGAGATTATTAGGTGTCGGATATAATAGAGCGGCATATCTTGTAGATTTTGCCTTGGAGAAAAATATAATAGTAAGAGACACAACAAAACCTTACCTTCTAAAAATCAATTTCAGCGAGTCATCTTAGAAAATCAATAAAAAAAGAGCTGAATAATCAGCTCTAGTTAGTAACAAAATTAATTAATCGTAGTAATGTTCTACAATTACTTGTTTTTGTTTATCACTCAAAGACACAATAGATGCCTCAAAGTTACTTTTCTCTTGCCCTTCATAACAGGTTAGTATGTTATCAGGAATACATTGGTCAACAAGTAAATAACCATAAGCTATTTCCTTATCCATCAACATTCCAGATGAAGTTAAACCTACAAACCAATGACCATCGACTTCAAAATAACCTACACACTTCAAGCTTTCCAAACATTCACGAATATGAACATCTTTAGGCTCACAGTAAAGCGGATAAACACTTCCCGTTTCTAACGAAGTAACACGGTCTATATAATAATCACTCACATTATATTCATCATCCAAATAATATAAAAAAGCAAATTTTTCTTCTAAAGCTTTAAATATATTTTCTTTCTTGCACCCTGATTCTAGCAACTCTTTAGCTGCTTCCGGCAAGGTTGTACCATCTTTCAATTCAAACAACTCATCTAATGAATCAAAACCATCATGAATCGCATTATTAATAGCGTGCAAAGCATCTTGGGATGTTTCTGCACTATCTATTAGCTGAATAAATGTCCCCGCTTCTTCAAGTGAATCCATTCTGTTATCAATATACTTTCTTGATAACGATTCGAATGAACCATTTGAAAACACGCTAGCTGAAATCGAAGGTACTCTAATAAATTTATTTTTCATGTTAATGTCCTTGATAGCGCCCACTCAATATAAGTGTGCCTCACTATACTTATTTATAGGGACAATTAAAGGATAACTTAGCGGTGTTCTTTTTCAAACCACCTCTCAACAGCACATAACCGCTGATTTTTCAATCTACATACTAACTTTATCAGCGCATAATATTTATTTTATATAAACGTAACTCAATGCCTATTTTTTAATAAAAAAAAGGGGTAAGATGCCCAGTTCTAATTACTCCAAAGGAACAACATGACAGCGAATACAATCTACCTTCCTAAATCTCATCGTGACATTCTAAGTATTTTAAAAAACAATAAACTAATAAGTTTCGATGAAGTATGTCAGTTATCCAATATTGCATCCCCTAGCACTGTAACCGCTATTTTAAAAGAAAACATAAAAGCCAAGAGAGTAAGAAAAGTTCGTGATGGTAGGCTGAAACTAGTCAACACAGAAAATGTGTTTGAAGTAAAAACCTCACATATCACTATTAGTAAAGAAACGTTAATAAAAGCGACTGCGGCTCAATTAAGAGTAGTGAATTTCATCAAGGATTTTATCGAAGAACATGGGTTTTCACCTACTCAGGCAGAAATATGCCTAGGCCTGGGTTTTAATTCTACATCATCAGTAGATGACCACGTAAAAGCTTTGATTTTAAAAAAAGCGCTATATCGAGTAGAACAACAATACCGGAACATTAGAATTGTAGAGGCGAATGACCTACTTTCTGAAATCAAAGATAAACTACTGACAACTACACCAAAAGACTGCCCAGTAAAACCAGAGCCACACAAGAAAGAAAAAAAAATTACATTACAAAAAGTAACTACAACAGTAGCACTTAAAAAACCTATAAAAGAAATTGTAAAATCTAAGGTAATAGTAAAGTCCAAAACAATTCCAACCACCAAAAAAGGCATAGATAAAGAATCTAAACTTTCAGACAAATCAACGAATAAAATTGTTAGGTTGATGATAAATAAAATCTCCGATACTGCTACAAATAAGCGATTAATGAAAGCAAGATTTAGTAATCGAATTAAAGCGGAAGCCTACGAAGAAAGGATAACAAAAATCGCTCGTACAAAAATCGCCGCCCGTGGCGGACTATTTTCAAGTGTGTCTCGCGATATTCGAGGGCAAGATCTTATTTTAATATTTAAAGTTCGCGACCCAAAAAACAATCCAAATACTATAAGTAATATTGATCACAGCATAGGCACGTCTCTATACGAACAAGAATTAGATGAAAAAGGAGTTTATGTCCTAATAGAAGCGGCATAATGTAAAAACCCCAGAGACCAATTTAGTCTCTGGGAGTCCCAACGAACTTCTATACTCCCTTATAAAATTGTTTTAAAACAACACAATCCTTGATTAAATTTTAAAATGTCGTAAAGTGTCAGATTAAACAATCTACGAGGCCTTCCATGACTACTCACTTAGTTTTTAAAATGTCGGGAACAATTACTGTTTACCATACAATTGCTAGATTAAGAACATCTTCACACTTTGTTCGGAAACACTTTCCGTTTCCTATATTTTCGTCTACAAAAGAGGGGAACCATGGAGAGATGGAACTTTACTCCCTCAAAAGTATTAGTGAAAACACCCAAGAACCCGAAGTCATTGAGTTAATTGACGAAGTAATTACACGCGAACGCTTAATTGTAAAAACAGCATTGTTAGAACATTTAGGGATTAAATGCCCGTTACATGAACAAGAATTATCTTCATACGGTTATTTAACACCTATGAGCCATTTCAATATAGGTAATCACGACGAGTTCGGAAAAACAATATGCTAATCAGAGCAAAATCTATAACTTGTGACAGAAAATGCTATAAGCAAAACAATACTTTATATGGAGTTAAAACAAAATGAATAATTCACACCTTATTCAAACCACACCCATTTCTAGCACACAACTCGACGGCATTATTTACACCTTAATGTCCGACTTAATGGTGCAAATTAAAGGTAAAAGCAAAAACATAAGTAGAATTCACATTAATGATAACGACCCATTACTACCTTTATCTGTAGTCGTGTTATTAAGAAATCAAATTGTGACGAAAGAAAACCAATTAAAGGTCGGGGACAAAATCACTATTGTTGGGAAATCTACTTCAGACGATCAAAGGACTACAGTAAAAGACGTGATTAAAGTAAATGGAAATGAAGAGATCATAATCAATAAAAGCCAAAACAAATATTTTATAACACAAATGCTTCTAGACGGTTCATCATGGGCTAAGCAAGTGCTAATCAGACAAAGTTCCCAATAACCCGCTTAACGCTAATCAGGGTACTCAACTAGGACTATACAATGAAAATAACACTATGCTGTTTAAGACCAATAATGCTTTTATTAGCAATAAGTATTCTACTCTTTCTCGTTTTTTTTCCTTCTTCAAGCTTCGATAACTTAGTTCTTGGAATGATGGGCGTCACATTAAGCCTTACCATGGCTTTAGCTGACAAATTAGACCCAATAATAAAACGTACATTGTTGCGACTTATAGGCAGAACAAATGGTTGACCAAAAAATACAACTAGCCACCTCTAATTCTGGGTGGATACTGTGCTCTTGGAAAGCTTGTGGAGGGGAATGCTGCGGAACTTGTAGTGAATTAATAGCAAAAGATGCAAACGTATACTGCGAAAGTCTTGGCGGCATAGACCAAGAATATGAATACCACTGCCAACAATGCGCTATAAACACACCTGAACGATTAGAAAGTGAATGTGAAGGTTGGCCTGAATATGCTCAAAACAAAGGCTTAACATAACTTCAAATACTCGTTTTTAACCCATTGAGAAGCAATTATGACTGAAAAATTACACCAAGGCAGCGATACACGTTATCAAATCAGAATAGATGGGAAACCAACCAAAGAGTACAGCACTATCGGTAATACCGAGATAGAAGAATGGCTTTCACTTTGCGATAACAATCCGGATTGCTATGTGGATATTGTACAACTGCGCACTGAAATACTTATGTCACAATTTAACTACAACATTATGAAAAAGCATTTCAAAACCAAAGAGCAACCTGACACCCAAACCGTTAAACAAAAAAGATATAATTAACCGAGTAATTAATATTATTTTATTGCATAATAGATAAATTATTATCTTATATACAAGGCGCTATCCTTAAATGAAAGTGAAATTCACTAAAATTAAAAACAACCATTCGCGTTTACGAGACGATGTTATTGTAGGTAAAGCTAAAAATCCTCCTCAGGTAGGTGAAATATTTTTCATGACTGCCGCACCAAAATCTAAAACAGCTTCCTTACGCATGATTAATACCAGCAAAATTGAGAGTGTAGACGATATTGAAAACGGTTGGAAGTTCACAACAAAATCAGGTTCGGTATATCAAGTAGTTACGATTTAAAATCTGCCATACAAATGGAATTTTCATGAAAGACAAAAGCTGCCCTACCTGCCATTCAACTGACATTACCCAGTGCTACATGGCTTTCTCAGGAGATAAGTATGAATGTTTAGCTTGCGGGAAAATGTGGGGATGGTATTACGATAGAAATAAACCTGAGAACAAATTAAAAAGTGATCCTCATAATTAAAGCGGTAAATCCACTATAAACACCGTTTTATGTAGTAACCAATTTTAAAATAATCGATAAAATAAACTACTGGTCGATATCCATTTATAAAGAAGAATTAAAACGCTCATGACAGAAAAATTATCATCTTTAGAAATTTGCCAACACATTGCGGATATTCAAGGGATTAAAGACCCCAAAAATAGAACATACGTTGGCGCTACCAATATTGAAGATGGGGCGTACAACCCACTTATTGACGATTCCTTATACTTAAGACTAACCATTGAACACGAATTAGTCGTCCGGTTCTGGCAAGAAAATGATGTACTAATATTGCAAGCAGAAAATTGTTTTGGCGAAGAAATCGGACAAAGATTGCTAGCATCTCCAGGTAGCGAGTTAGCATCTGTTAAGCATTGTGGATGTTTAGGCATCATAGAATTACATAGAGATTAATTGGAATAAATAATGATCAATAATACAAGCATGTACATTCCGAAAAAATACCATTCGAGAATTAAAAGCATCGTTCGCAATAAAAACCTTAGACAATACAACAAAGTCTCATATGTCATTACCTTAACTAAAGGGTGGTTTGACGAAAATGCTAAAACCACCTTAGTAAGTTATAACCAACCGGATGCGTTATCTATGATCCGTAACACTTCGCAAGAAAACGTTAAAATTTATAACACTGACTCCCAATTACCCACAAAAAGATTTGTACCTTGGGATGCAAAAACTGAAAGTGAAATATTAATAAAAAAACTATATATAAGTGGAATTACAAACTCCTTAGCATTAAGGAAAAAGCGACCAAGACTCAGTACACGTGTATTTTGTGCGCATACGATCAAAGATAAAGTTCATTACGGATTTACTGATATATACCCCTTAGAACAAATATTAGAAAATCACCATAGCTCTGAAAAGGTGCTTAAACCGCGAGTTAAATCAATTACTAACGAAGAACATCTTTTTTTAAAAGAAGTTATTCCCAATATAAATGATAAAGTCGTAAGTATATCTCGATCTCCCCATTTCAAAAAACACTGCTCTCGCCCTGAAACGCTACATGTATTTTCTAGCATGCTAATACTAGAGTCAGCGTAACATCATGATGATTCTAATAAACTAACAAAGGAATAAGCAGTATGAGAAGCTTTTTTAAACGGAAAACTCTTAACGGAAGACGACGACCCAGTAAATCGATTATGGACTGGATGGCTTAGTGCTAAAGGCCTTTGCTAAAATAAATCCACCCACAAAATATAGGTATTATCATGCGGTCAAAAAACATAGATATAGCTTCATCTCATTACCAATTCAATTGCATGTGCGTAGATTACAGATTGCTAGCCATGCAACTGGTAGAAAAATATCCCCGATGGATTGGAGGCCTTAGCGCTTGGCTCCAATCTCATACCAACTCAACAAATGATACGCTCCTATCCGATATTAAAATCTCAATGGACGAGCTTTCAAAATCAACTCAACTTGAGGAATGACTAATTCCCAAATAGACTAACTCAATCTAAATTAATTAGCACTCATAAAACAAAATTAAAAATTGAGTTAGTCTCCTTTCTACGTCTCTATTTATACAAGCACATAGTGTTTTATTTGCACTATTAAAACAGGACAAACCTAAGAGATAAGGACAAGTTATGTACACAGGAAATCAATACACAAATGCCGCGATCCCAATAGCAATTCATGAGATTTATCATGATCATGAAATGTTTGAGATAACGGTTGAACGAGCTAAGAAGCTGTTTCTCGATGGATGGATAGTTTCTTTGGGGCTATCTGGAAAAGATTCAGGAGCAGCGAGTGTTTGTGTTGTAGAAGGTTTAAAACGTGCTATGGAAATCAACCCACAGGTTGGGCCATTGTATATCGTAACGACTGATACAACACTAGACAATATGGTTTTACATGGCTACATGATGCAACTCCATAAAGATCTACGTGAGTACGGTAAACAAGAAGGCTTACCTATCTTTACTAAAGAACTAAAGCCATCCATAACAAGCCACCCAATGGTAGAATACGTTGGCCGTGGAAAATTATTAAGGACAGCCCAAACTAGCTCAAATGGTAGAGATTGCGCAGTTGATTGGAAGATCATGCCAATGAAACGGTTTTTAAATTCACTAGAAGAAACCTATCAAACAACCAAAATAGTTTCTATTTCTGGTTCACGTGATGAAGAGTCGGCTATACGTGCGGCTAATCTTAAAAAACGTGGTGAAACAGCAACTGAAATGACTATGACTGGTCTAGGATGGTCTCAACCAGTAATTAAAGACTGGACACTAAATGATGTTTGGAAGTTATTTTCAATTATTGATGACGGGGACATTGAGTCCTATTCTGATAATTTTGATGACATGCGAAAACATTACTCAGCTGGAAACGGCGGAACTTGTGATTTATTTGCAAGTGGCGGTGTTAAAAACAAAGAATGCGGCGCTCGATTTGGCTGTGTACTTTGTGCTATGAACCCTAATGATGAAAGCTTGGAAGCGCAAATAAATACTGCGCCAAAAACTTACGGATTTATGAAACCATTAAACGACTTGAGGACGTATATGATCAATACTTTGTATGATTATAATAACCGCTCTCTTTTAGGTCGCGAAATGAAGGACGGATATATCAAGGTTGGGATCAATCAGTATTCTATTGAATACAGAATGAACTTACTTCGTTACGTATTAACAATACAAAATGAGGAATATTGTCATACTGGTAATAACAATATTGACTTGATAGATTACGAACAAATCGTAGCAATACAATATCATTGGTCTAGAGAAGGCGGCGAACCAGAACCTGGCATGGCGTTTAAGATCTGGAATGAAATTATGGAACGGGATGAAGGTCATTACCCAATTCCGGAAACCACAATGGTTGAAAAAACAGTTAACCCGACTTACATGTACTTCCCATTAGAAGAATATGTAGACTGGTGTGATAATACAGGTTTAAATGACGAAATATTATTTGGCGAGCATAAAGATCTCGCTCGTGTGTACCGCCGTAATGGTGAAATACATCAAGTGATTCGTTATCATGAAAGTAAATCCTTCGAAGTGGTGACTAAAGATGGTTTTGCTGCGGATTTTGTTACTTCGTTTTATCCAACTTCAGTAGAAGAGGGGGACTATGAAGGCAAATGCCCAACGGTTATGCTGAAACAATTGCTTGAATCTGGCGTTGTTCGCATATCTAAAGGCAGTATCGCGAGACTGAATAATGATGCAAAGCGTGCACAAACACTCAATGCATTAAGCACTACAACAGGTATACCTGCTGAACATGCGATTTTACAATTAGCAATACCTAAGCGGATCATGGAAAAAAGAGTCGCTGAAAGTAAAGCTAATTTGACAAATGAAGTGCAAACTTCATTCTTCTAACTCAACACACACGGTTTTTAACTGTGTGTGTTTTCTTTTTTACACCCTACGATTAAACCTTAATATAACTATCTGTTGTAATGTTAAAAAATCTCAAAAAGTATAAATCAGTTTAAGTAATACAATAAGACCTAGATCATATAAATGTCTAGATTATTTTGGAATAATATCTTACCAGTGTTTTCTGTAGGGTTCGCTAAAATTCTCTTATTTAGCCCTTGCCGTTAAACTAACTAACACTAATAATTACTGTTTTAATCAGTTCTTCGTTTAGTATCGACCTAATTAAGGCACTGTGTTTTGTAAAAAACTTATTTGCTCTGTTGTATAGCCTTTATCAAGCAGATGTTCTGTTAAAATATCTGTGTATTTTAAAACATCTAAGCAATCAATAACCATTCTTAATTGTAATAATCTACTTACATCATCACTTTCAAATTTAGCCGAAATAGATTGCAGATATTTCTGCTGGTCACCATAGGGATGACCACAACTGTCCAAATATTCCATGGCACGTCGCAAAATCGCGCTAGGCTTACTATCTAATGAATTCAAACAACCATCTTCAGACTTTATCACGCCAAAATCAACAAGACGCCTTATTAAGTCTTTAGAGCGTTCACAGTTATCATCGAGTAAGACTTTTATCCTAGACATATATCACCCAAATATAAAGAGGATAACAACCATTGTTTTTTAATCACCATTTAGTTATGCACGTTCAAACAATATTCTGGTGAGCAACGTCATTTATAATCATTGCTTTCATATCAAAAATAATTGCA
>Ga0105355_10005851_pt1 | contig 10324 bp, 5 predicted proteins | sample GOMGulsemesocosm_2_FD_83508 | JGI IMG/M metagenome (GOLD analysis project Ga0105355, IMG submission 83508) | Methane-oxidizing microbial communities from mesocosms in the Gulf of Mexico - GOM9C Gulf of Mexico | ecosystem: Environmental > Aquatic > Marine > Cold seeps | place: Gulf of Mexico...
AGTCGAAAACTTTATAATTCACAAATACGACGAGCTTGCCTTCATTTGCCGCATCATTATCTACGTTTATTTCATAATCTACTGTTCTAGGAAGATTTTTAGTATGGAAATACCACTGGTCTTGGCTGGCTTCCTCAGATATTTTTTTTAAAATCCCTTTTGACTGATAATAATTTCGAGAAGCATCACTAATGAAATAGCTCGTTATTGTATGGTACTTTTCTTGAATTTCATTCAGATACTTGATCAATTTTTCAGGGCTATTTTCACCGTCCAACTTCCAGTCACGTACAAAAGTATCTTGTGCCATTAACGATGATATAAAGACAGGTTTAAATAAATCATGTTGAATTTCAGAGTAAATATTATCGGTAGTTAGCGGCATAGCATCATTTGAAATTTTTGCTTCAATTGACTCATGCGCAACACGATAACTTAGCCAACTAGTGGTAACAAAACCGGACAATAGCAATATAGCTAAAAGTAGACTAAAGCGTCGCCGATTATTAAGCATCTAAATATTCCCTTATTAACAAAGTTGCAATGACCTATTGTGAATGAAAGGCTCAATATTACAAGTTATTTACAATCGAATATCTCTCTGTTGAGATTTAAAAATTGGCAAGGTTTAGATAAAACGACACCTGCTATTGTTCTTATATTTAATACTGATACAGAATGAGCTTTTCTTACCCTTTTAGCGCAGTAGAAATTAAATTCTCGTTAAAAAATCTAATAAAGCGCCTTAAAAAAGTGAAGATATTAAGTGTTTTTTTTGTATTACGATTGCTAAAGGGTTTTTAGCTCGGTTAAATCAGTTCAATTTAAAGCCAATTGCTTTATCAAAATAGCCATATCTATAGGTTTCTCAAGACATGTTTCTGCCCCTATAGTGTTAAGTTTTTCAATATCACTTTGAGTAACATGTCCAGAAATTGCAATAATACGAATATGACTTTGAAGCGGATTTTCCTTTACGCGTTGGCATACCTGAAAACCATCAAGGCCAGGCATTTTAAGGTCTAACAGCAATATATTCGGTGTAAAATCATTGAGCTTATTTGCTGCATCAAAACCGTCTAGACTTATTTCAACTTCAATGTTTTTGACTTCCATCTCTAGAAACGTCTTTAGAAAATCGGCAAAATGGCGATCATCATCTACAATCAAAACTCTAGGATTTTCACTTATAATTGTATTAAGTTGAATTTTTTTCCTAGCAGCAAACTCTTTTATATCATCAAATTTAAAGCGACGGTGCCCTCCAGCAGTTACCCTTGCTTTTAAGTCGCCACTTTCAGCCCATAAACGAACTGCAGCAGTTGAAACCATAAGTAGCTCAGCAACCTCTTTAGGCGCTAAATAACTTTTTATTGATTTTTTCAATGACATTAAGTCTCATATTTGCTGATTTAAGCACCATAATTATTTACTAGGGTATAAGAAGAAAGTGGGTTTCTAAATGCTTTTAACTAATTTGTTTAACTAAAAATGATCCAGATCAAACGACTTTGATGTTTCTTGCGAATTTTGCGAATTTCATTGTTTTTTTGGGATTCTAATACGTAGACTCCGCTCCATAAATTGTTAAATATTTTATGGAAGGTAGTGATGCGACTTGTAGATATATCGTTTAAAAAGAAAATATTTATTTTATTACTATTCCCTCTTTTGGGTTTTTTAGGTGTCGGTGTCAACGCGATTATATCTTCCATCTCGACAAACGATGAAATGAAAAAGCTGAACGAATACACCCAGCTTTCATCAGTATACAGTGAACTCGTTCATGAATTACAAAAAGAGAGAGGGATGACTGCAGGCTTCCTCGGTTCTGAAGGAGTAAGGTTTTCCGATGACTTGCCAAATCAAAGAAGTAAAACGGCTAGTAAAATCGATAAAAAATCAAATTACTGGCATAAAAATCAATTTAAAAATAAGAAAATTCAACAACTAAATAACAATATTAATCAACAAATAAATAAGTTGGATCAAATAAGGACTCGTGTTGATACATTGTCAATTCCTTTATCGGAGGCGCTCGCCTTTTATACAAAAACTAATGAATTATTGTTGAGCGTATCAACTATTATTACGCAACTTTCAACGAATGCTGAAATAACAAGAACAACAATTGCCTATTATGACTTTCTTCAAGGTAAAGAAAGAGCCGGCTTAGAGAGAGCCATATTAACAAGTGCCTTTGCTTCAGATAGGTTTGATCAGGATACCTATCAAAAATTCATTCAATTTCTTTCAGAACAAAACACCTATTTTTACGGGTTTAATGCCTTTGCAAGTGATGAAAATAAAAACTACTTTATTCAAGAACAAGATACTCCCTCTATCAAAGAAGTCATAAAGTTAAGAGGGATTGCGATAGATAATGCCACATCTGGACAATTTAATGTCGACGCTACACATTGGTTTGAACAATCAACAAAAAGAATTAGCATATTAAAAGGCGTTGAAGATAGATTAAATAAATCGTTATCGATACTCACTAATGAAACCCAAGGAAAAGCATTTCGTACTTTAATGTATCTAGTTATATCTTCACTTGTCATTCTATTTTTAGTTGTCGTTATTGGTTCAATCATTATTAGAGAGTTACATAATCAAGTAAAAGATCTTACCTATGTTATGTCAAAAGTCAGTGATGAAAATAATTTAACTGCTCGAGCAAAATTTACTGGGTTGAGCGAACTTGGACAGATATCTAAGGCATTAAACATAACACTGGAAAAATTTTCAGCTGCTATGAGTAAAATTTCGAATTCAAGTACAACATTGGCAGCAGCCGCAGAAGAAACGTCACAAACATGTGAACACAATTCGCAGTCTTTGGTTGAACAACAAGACGAAATAGCTCTTATTGCTACAGCGATAGAAGAGCTCTCAGCAACGGTTAAAGAAGTTGCAGGCAATACTCAATTAGCTGCCGACTCAGCGAAAGAGGCGGATGAACAGGCACGAAATGGCACTGGTGTTGTGCAAGACTCTTACCATTCTATTGAAGACCTTGCCCAAGAAATAGATAACTTGGCTCAAAAAATTACAAGCCTTCACGAAAGTAGTAACAATATAACCAGTGTGGTTGATGTTATTAAATCAGTTGCAGAACAAACTAATTTACTCGCCTTAAACGCGGCTATTGAAGCAGCAAGAGCAGGAGAACAAGGACGCGGATTTGCTGTGGTCGCTGATGAAGTTAGGAGCTTAGCTCAAAGAACACAGGAATCGACATGTGAGATTGAAAGCTTTATTTCGAGCTTACAATCAGATGCTAACTCGGCATATAGTGTGATAGAAAAGAGTCAAAAAATGGCGATAAATGCAGTAGAAAACTCAAAAAATGTTGAGAAAACCTTAGGCGCTATTACAAATTCAGTTAGTAATATTTTTGAGATGACCGAGCAGGTTGCTGTTGCTGTAGAGGAACAAGCGATGGTTACACAAGATGTAGCTGAAAATGTTGTAAATGTTGAACATAGATCAATGGACTCGACCACTGGCTCGACTCAAATAACCGCAACAGCAAGAGAGCAGGCTATGTTAGCAGTAACATTACAAGATATAGCAACGACATTCAAAATATCTTAGACGTCGTTGATGATAGGTAATATAAATCGTCAATAACAACTAAGAAAACTGATTGTAAAACATAAATAGGATTTGTACGTAATACCATGATGCCCATCAAGGATACTACTGCAACTAGATTATAAGTGACTTTATTCACTTATTCATTTCAAGGCACGGTTTGTGAAAAAATTATTTAACCCCGCTATAAATTTAATGAACAACTTGAGTTACCCTCGTAAATTTGTAGTACTTGGAGGACTTTCAGTTCTTGCACTATTGATTGTTTCAATTTATTTGATCAATTATTTGTCAGAATCGATCAGTACAGCTAATCGGCAGTTAGAAGGGTTAAATCAGACACAAAAAACGTCAAGGTTGATCCAATCACTACAGAAACATAGAGGGATTTCTGCAGCTGTTATTTCTGGTGTTGACAATAGTATTAACAAACAGGAATCCGTTAACATACAAGTCGAAAATAACCTTTTAGAGGTTAGTAACGCTCTACCTTCGGCGTTAAAAAAAACAGCAGAATGGTCATCTATTACTGCTCAGTGGCATCACTTAAATACTAGAGAAGTTACTTTAGAACTAGAAAATAACTTTAGTTTACATACAAAAGTTATTAACAAACTAAATTCTTTTCAACTAAAAATGGCCGACTATTATTACTTACTCGTAATGGATGATCTTGATTCATATTATTTAACCAATAGCTTTCTATTTACAATACCAATCACCTTAGAACTACTCGGACAAGCCCGTGGTGTTGGAACCTCCTATTTAATTAATAAAAATAAAAAATCTAAGAAAACTATAACGACAGCGTTATCTAATGTCACCATACCTCTGAGTCTATTTAGAGAAAACGTATACAAAATTAAAAGAAGGTTAAGGTCAGATGGAGACAATGGTTCAGCCCAAGATCTCATAAAAAAAATCGAGAAGCACATTGAATTGACGTTAAGTAGCCTAGCCTCAGACACAACTTCTCTGAGTTCGCTTGAGTTTTATAAACTATCTACTTTGGTTATTGATGAGGGATATCAATTTTTAGATAGCTCACTTTCTTTTACACTGAGTAGTATGCTTCATAACCGAATTGAACAAGCAAATTATCATTTAATCGTGAGTCTCGGCTTTTCGTCAACCCTATTTCTTATTGTGCTGTATTTTATCATAGGCCTGTACTTTGCCACCATTAGAAGTATCAATTCGTTGACCCAAACTACCGGTAAATTTTACGGTGGAGATCTCGATGCGCGCGTGATACTTGGTACTAATGATGAGCTAAATAGTATCGCACTTGGATTTAATGAAATGGCTGCATGCTTTCAAAACTTAGTCATAGAGAAAGAAGAAGTCAGCACAAGATTACGCGCTATTATTGATAACTCTCCCATAGGTATTTGGTTTACGGGGATAGATGGTCGCTATCACTTTGTTAATAAAACATTTTGTAATCTAGTAGGTATAGAGGAAGAGCAAATGATTAATACTCATTCCTCTAACTTAGCCGAATTATTAGGGAAGGAAATTGCTCAGAATTGCCTCGATTCTGATGCTGCGGCTTTAGCACAAGATATACCCTATGTTTCCTATGAAACGATACCGCGCTTACATGAAAAACCATACATTCTTGAAGTCACAAAAGTAAAGTTGAAAAATAGCCAAGGTGAACTTGTTGGTTTGATCGGCATAAGCAACGATATAACCAATAAACGTCAACAAGAAGATGATTTAAAGCTTGCCGACATGGTCTATAAGAATAGTTCTGAAGGGATGATGATTACTAATATTCAGAACGAAATTATTGCGATTAACCCAGCTTTATCTGCGATTACCGGTTATAGCAAAAAAGAATTAATTGGCAAGGATCCTAAAATATTTAGTTCTGCTAAACAAAGCCAACAATTCTATCAATCGATGTGGGAAAAAATAATACTCACCGGAATGTGGCAAGGTGAAATTTACAATACTAAAAAAGATGGTACTGACTATCCAGAGTGGCTTTCCATTACCACTATTTATGATGCTCATGGCGAAGTCTTTAGACGAATTGCATTGTTTTCAGATATCACAGAAAAGAAAAAGTCTGACGAACTGATATTAAGACAAGCTAGCTATGACAGTCTCACGAACTTACCCAACCGAAGAATGTTTAATGAAAAGCTGGAACAAGAAATTAAAATAGCTCAACGCAAAAAACAAGTATTCGCTTTGATTTTCCTTGACCTAGACAATTTCAAAATCATCAATGACAGTAAAGGGCATGACCATGGTGACGCACTACTTGTTGATACCGGAAAACGTATTGGCCAATGTGTTCGAGAAACAGATACTGTTGCACGATTAGGTGGAGATGAATTTACCATTATTTTGTCTGACTTATCGGACCTATATAATGTAGAATCGATTTGTCAGAAAATATTACACTCGCTAAGTAAACCGTTTTATATTTCTGAAATGCCTAACTATATATCCGCTAGTTTAGGAATTACACTCTATCCAAATGATGCTACCACCACTTTAGAATTACTCAAGAATGCTGATCAAGCTATGTATCTTGCCAAAGATCTCGGGCGGAATCGATTCTGTTACTTTACTGCTTCAATGCAGCAGCAAGCTCAAAATCACTTGGCGTTAATGGATGACTTGCGTAAAGCAATTAGTTTGAATCAACTCGCTGTATTTTATCAACCGATTGTTGAATTACAGACAGGTATTGTTCGTAAAGCAGAAGCACTTTTACGTTGGCATCATCCCATAAGAGGCATGGTGAGCCCTGCCGAATTTATTCCTATAGCAGAAGAATCAGGGTTAATCGTAGAAATAGGTGATTGGGTCTTTAAACAAACAGTTCAACATATAAAGAAATGTAAGGCACAGCTTGGGTTAGATATACAAATCAGTGTCAATAAATCACCTGTACAGTTCAGAGAAACTAACAGTCATTTAGATTGGCTAGTCTATCTCGCCGAAAATCAATTACCGGGCAAAAATATTGTAATTGAAATTACCGAAGGTCTATTGATGAATAATAATACCAGCACAATGGAACGCCTTTCGCAGTTGAGGGCTGCTGATATTGAGTTATCTATGGATGATTTTGGAACCGGGTATTCATCACTATCGTATTTGAAAAAGTTTGAACTAGATTACTTAAAAATAGATCAGTCATTTACGAAAAATCTAGCATTAGGCTCAGAGGATATGATTTTGTCGGAAGCCATTATTACAATGGCGCAAAAATTAGGCTTAAAAGTCATCGCTGAAGGTATAGAAACAGTAGAGCAAATGAAGCTACTCCTTGAGTCAGAGTGTGATTATGGACAAGGATATTACTTTTCAAAGCCGATACCAGGAGATGAATTTTTACAATTATTATCTCGACCCGATAATCTGATGCCAATAAACGCAATGAAAACCTTAGACAATAGCACTAGCTTCAGTTGCCCTATATCTTAAGTGCTACTGACTAGGCATAAAATAAAGAAAAGAGAATATAAAGAAAAGAGAATGTAAATAAGGCGATAGGTATTCAACATTATTTACATCCATTGCCATCATATAAAATCAATTGTTTTGTCTCGTTCATCTAATTCTCTACAGCAGCAACTACAATCAATAATTGTAGTTGCTGTCGACTTATAAATATTATCGATTTTACTGCTGAAAAATTGCTCTTAACGACATATGCATTGATTTTTCTGCAAACAATATTAACTACCCAATATCTTAAGTGGTAATGACAAAGCATCATTTCCTGTTTGAGCAACAAACCAAATAATGGCACTTAAACCGCCGACGGTAATAACATACCATATGGCAGATACAATTTGGGCATAACGATTAAGCGGTAATAGTTCGCTTAAATGTCGTCGCTTATATTCGAAAAATATTTCAATACTACCAATAGCAAGTAAAAAACCCAGTAGTGCTAAACCAAAATAATAACTAATATAAACACCTAACACAGCGCCCAAAATACAAGCGACTAAACCAACTTTTGAATTAATTGAAAAAGCGATACTTTTGAGCACGTGTCCACCATCTAAAGGCAATATAGGCAATAAATTAAATAGATTAAGCAAGGCATTAAATACCGCTAAACCGGCAAGTATTTCTATGTCGGTAAGCCAATATCCCACTAAACAGGCTATTGAGAGGATTAAACCAAAGAAAGGGCCCATTATTGAAATAACAATATCTTGCCAACGGGTATTAATTTTGTCGTCGCTAAGCGCTAAACCACCAACAAAAGGGATCAGGTAAATACCTTTGGTTTTCAAACCAAAATATTTCATCGCTTTAATATGACCATATTCATGAAAAACTAAACAAAGAATAAGGGCGATAGCAAACTCAATAGAAAATAACCAGCTATAAGCAGCTAAGCTACCCGCAGCAAACAATACCTTAATGACCTTAGCGCTTTTTAATAACTTTAAACCAAGCCCCGCCATACCAACAAAACTAAATTTAATTGGTTGTTTTTTTCTTTGGATGCCTTGACGTTGCTCAATATCTTTTTCATTGAGGTTATTTTTATGCAATAACTCTTTGTTAACTAACAGCTCGAACTGTAGTTCAAAGGGCTGCCAATCTAGTGAACCATTAAGTTCAACTTGCAACTCACCTTCTTCACTTTGCAGGGGAAATTGATGTGAAAATGACTTATTATTGCTGTTTGCATCAATTTGTGAGACACATTGGCCATCCCAAAACAATTGTTGCCAACCAGCCATTGAACCTTCTAACCTTAGTATTTTACCTAAACATTCTATTTCTAATAATTGCACTTAATAAACTCAGCAAATAAAACCTTGCCCGATTATCACTATATTTTGTGATGCGGCAAGGTTTATCGCAGCTAATTATCAGTTCAATCTTAAAACGTTAAAATTCCAAGACTATATAGTATATCTCGCTAAGCACATTTTCTGCCGCTCTATCACCTGTATTTACATAGCCTGAATTAAGATCTCGCGGCTAATGTCTAAAGTAATATCGCCTTGTTCACCCAGCTCTGTCATACCGTGTTGTTGTAATCTTTTAATCAGTAAATCGATATCCTTGCTGCCCAAGCCGACGTCAGATAAGCGTATTGGGACTTGCATTTTCTCGAAGAACTCTTCGGTTAATCTAATAGCTTGATCAATACGTGTATTGTCGTCACCTTCATTTATTTGCCAAACCCGTGTCGCATATTGTAGTAATTTTTCTCGTTTTTGTTCACGACGTACTTTCATTACCGCAGGTAATACTATGGATAGCGTACGTGCATGGTCAATACCAAAAGCTCCAGTTAGTTCATGGCCTATCATATGAGTTGACCAATCTTGTGGTACACCGGCCCCAATAAGGCCATTTAACGCCATCGTTGCCGACCACATGATATTAGCTCTAACGTCTAAATCACTTTTAGTATCAGGTAACAATGCCTTGGGACCTTCTTCAATAAGAGTTTGCAATAAACCTTCGCTGAAGCGGTCTTGCACTTTGCCATTCACGCTGTAGGTCAAGTATTGTTCAATAATATGTATAAAAGCATCAACGACGCCATTACCAATTTGACGATCCGATAATGACAGCGTCACACTAGGATCTAGCACCGCAAATAGTGGACGAACCAAAGGACTAGAAAAAGGTAATTTAATACCATCTCGTGTCACTACAGAGTTACCATTACTTTCAGAGCCTGTCGCAGGTAAAGTTAACACTGCCCCAATAGGCAATGCTTTTGTTACAGCTTTTTGTCTGGCAAGAATATCCCAAGGATCTTTGCTTTCATTATCACCTTCATATAGTGCGGCGGCGGCAATGAACTTTGCGCCATCGACAACAGAGCCTCCACCAACAGCAAGTATATAATCGATACTTTCTGCTTTAATAACTTCTTGAGCTCCCATCAACGTTTTATAAGTTGGGTTCGGCTCTATACCCGAAAACTCGAACCAGCTATGATTCACAAGGGCATCATTCACTTGTTGATAGACACCATTACTTTTAATGGAACCTCCACCGTAAACCACTAAAACACTTGCATCGAGTGGGATCTCTTTTGAAAGTGCAGCGATTTGTCCTTCACCAAAATGAATATGTGTTGGATTTTTAAAATTAAAATTTAACATTTCTAGTCCTATATTTAATCAACTTGGTATTATTCCTAGCAAATAAGTGAATCAACTTAACTGAAGATGAGTTAGTAAACTTTTAGCAGCTAAGGCTGAACTTGCTGGATTTTGACCGGTGATAATAAGTCCATCTTGCACAACAAAGGCATGCCAGTCTTGGGCTTTTTGGTATTCACCACCACGTTTAACGAGTTCGTCTTCCAATAAAAAAGGCACAACCTCTGTTAACTGTACCGCTTCTTCTTCGCTGTTGGTAAAACCGGTTACTGCTTTGCCACTAATGGCAAAGTCTCCTGAAGCTTGTTTTACATTCAGTAAAGCCGCACTAGCATGACAAACCGTCGCAACGGGCTTACTGGCTTTAAGAAAACTTTCAATCAAGGCAATAGAGTCTTTGTTTTCAGTAAGATCCCATAATGGACCATGACCACCGGGATAAAAAACGCCATCAAAATCGCCTTCGTGAAGTGCTGACAATTTTAGCGTATTAGCAATTTCAGTTTGTACTGCATCGTCACTTTCAAAACGCTTTGTGGCCAGCGTTTGAAAGTCTGCAAGAGTGCTTGTTGGGTCAATAGGTGCTTGCCCACCTTTTGGTGTAGCTA
>Ga0105355_10005855_pt1 | contig 10322 bp, 8 predicted proteins | sample GOMGulsemesocosm_2_FD_83508 | JGI IMG/M metagenome (GOLD analysis project Ga0105355, IMG submission 83508) | Methane-oxidizing microbial communities from mesocosms in the Gulf of Mexico - GOM9C Gulf of Mexico | ecosystem: Environmental > Aquatic > Marine > Cold seeps | place: Gulf of Mexico...
TAATTCAGTTGCTTTTGGCTTAACCGCTGCGTAAATTCTTGGTAATATTTTTCTGAACTTGATGCAAATATATCAATAACTTGATGCCTTTCATCCATTGGAAGTAAGTTATTTTGCAAGTCTTTTAACATAACTAAAGATTTTGCGCCAAGAACGACATGCCCGCCATAAGATAATTCTACCGGGTAATGAAGGTCATCAACATCCCAGTTAATGCCTCCTATAACAATTGGATATTCCACTTGAGACTCTACTACGGCTTTTTTAGCGCCAAAGGCCATAGCGTCATTAGCCGTCCAAATAATATCTACTCGGCTATGCTGTAATATGCCTTTTACTTTTTGGTAGGCTTGTTGCTTAGACCAGTTCGCTACAGTGTTATCCACCACGATAACATCTTCATAAGCGCTTATTGCATCAGCAAAGCCTTGTGCACGCTCCAGCGATGCCGGCGTTGTATAGTCTCCCCTTAACGCCAATACTTTTAAGTCATCATCAATACTACGTATTTTGCTTAACGAGTGATAACGCTGTACTAAGCCGTTAAGCAGCTTTTTTCCGGCATTATAGTTATTTGGCGTGACACTACCGATAAAAAACTGTTTTTCTTTAGCGGTTAATAAAGCAATATCTTTATCATTAAAGCTATTTAACAACATGAAACTGGGTATTTTTTTAGCAGCTAACTCTTTGATAACAGTTAAAGCAATGCCCTTTTCATTAACTAACACCACATAGTTAGGCTTATGCGCGGCAATTTCCTCGACCAAAGACTTCATTAAAATATGGTTGCGATATGCATAAATGGTAACTAATTCAATATCTAAATCTTTAGCTGCGGCGTCCATAAAATGTGTAACATTGCTCCAAAAGTTACCGGTAGAATTTTCCTCAGGGTGCCCCGGATTTAAAAAGATCACTTTAAAGCTTTCTGCACTCCCTTCAATAGGCAGTAAAAATAGTATCAACAATATAAAAGGGAGTAGTTTCTTAAGCATAAAGACCCATAAACATTAACGAGAGAAGTAATATATAAAGTTTAGCCTATTTAAAAAGTGACCGTCCTCTAAAGATTAAAATTCCCACTTTTAATCTTTAATTCCCTCCTCAGGGAAGTTTATTCACCTTCAAAAACAAATAACCTTAAATATCAACAACTAATACTTTGGCATACTTCTGGCTCTTTAGTTTTCAATAATGATTAATTTGAAACTTATTAGAAGATGACAATATGGACTTAACCAGTACACTTCAAAAAAAACCACAAGCCTTCAATAAAAAAAGCGTCATTGCAGGTATTCTTTTACCTGTGACTGTGCTGCTACTTTGGGGTGCTGCATCATTAAGCAGCGAGCCTGAAGTTGATCTAAGCTCAATACGCTTCGCAGAAGTAAAACAAGGTGATTTCCAAGTAAATGTCGCCGGCTATGGTCGCCTAAAAGCGAAATATCAACGATTGTTAACCAGTCAAACTCAAGCGATAGTTGAAAGCATCGCACTATACCCCGGCGCTAAAGTAAATAAAGATAGCATCATCATGGTGTTATCAGATCCACAACTTGAGCAAGCCGTAATCAATGCCAAGTTAGAGTTAGCTCGACAAAATGCAGAGTTTAACCAACAAATTATCTCCCATAAGAGCCAACTGTTAGAGCATGATTCACAAATAGCATTATTACAAAGCGAATTAGAAAATGCCCAGCTAAAAGCACAAGCCGAGCAAAAGCTCATTGATAAAGGTATTGTCAGTGCACTTGACTTTAAGCGTAGCCAGTTAATGGTTCGCCAGTTGAAGCAAAGAGTTACTATTGAAAAAACCAGACAAGAACATTTAAAAGCGATGCAAGTTGAGCGTAAAAAAATAAGCCAAGACCTTATCACGCAATACAAGCATAACTTCACCATGATTAAAAAACGTTTCGACCGTTTAACAGTACGAGCTGGTTTAGACGGTATACTGCAAACCCTCCCTGTTGAAATAGGCCAAAGCTTAACACCTGGCACCCAACTCGCCATGGTTGGCTCTGATCAACAGCTAGTTGCACAACTTAGAGTGCAACAAAACCAAGCAGATCAAATAGCCATAGGCATGGCAAGCACAATTCAAACCTCTGGAAGAAATATCCAAGCCAAAGTACTGCGGATAGACCCAGTAGTGACTGATGGACGTGTGATGATTGAGTTAGATTTAACGGGTGATCTGCCAGCTAACGCCCGCCCAGATTTGACCGTTGAAGGAAAAATTCACGTTAAAGAAATAAATAATGCGTTATATGTAGAGCAGCCTAACAACGTTTACGACTTTAAAGAAAAATCACTATATAGACTTAACTCCGATGGACAGAGTGCACAACTAACCTTAATAAAATTTGGTACACTTTCAGGTAATCAAATTGAAGTTATTGGTGGTATTCAACACGGTGAGAAAATCATTGTGTCTGATATGTCTCACTGGCCAGAAACACAAAAAACACTACTAATAAATCAATAAAAAGGAATGATAATGACTAATACAACAAGCCCAATAAAAGCGATAGAAAAGCAAAAGCCAATTATTTCATTGAAAAATATTGCGAAAACCTATCATTCATCCAATATCGAAATTAAAGCGCTATCCGATATAAACCTAGATATTATGCCTGGCGACTACTTATCAATTAGTGGTCCATCTGGTTGTGGGAAATCAACGCTTTTATCACTATTAGGTTTATTAGACTCACCAACAGAAGGTGAATACTTTATTCAAAATGTCGATACACATAACTTATCTATGGATCAACAAGCTGAGCTTAGAAACTTACATATTGGTTTTGTTTTTCAATCATTTAACCTAATTGATGAACTAAGTATTTTTGACAATGTGGCACTGCCGTTAACCTACCGTGAAGACAACTTATCACAAAGCGATATCGAAAGTCGGGTTTTACAAGCTCTAGCCCAAGTAGAGATGGAACATAGAAAAAGTCACAAACCTAACCAACTTTCAGGCGGACAACAGCAGCGTGTCGCTATTGCTAGAGCATTAGCTGGTCAACCAAGTATCTTATTGGTAGATGAACCAACTGGAAACCTTGATTCTAAAAATGGTGATGCTGTGATGGATATTTTAAATAACCTGAATAGACAAGGTACCACTATCTGCATGGTTACCCATGACGTTAGGTATGCTGGTCATGCTTCAAAACAAATTCATCTGCTTGATGGCAAAGTCGTTGAGTTATCTCATGCCGCAGAAGACACAATGACTTCAGTTGCTCCTATCACTAATCAAACATCACAAGCAGCGGTGTAATCATGAGCGCTTTTATTAAAACTAAAACGCAGTTTAATCTCGCGTTCAGATCACTAAAAAGTGCACCAGGTTTTGTTGCTTCTGTTATGGTGACAATGTCATTAACACTGGCAACCTTATTTGTCGTATTTTCGTTGGTGAACACTTACTTTTTAAAGCCACTTGATGTCCTTGATGAACAAAAACTTTATGTAGTTGAACAAGAAGTTGATACACCGGTCGGTACCCATAGTGGCTTTCAAAGTTATAAAGCAATTATTCACTGGTATAAAACCCAAAGCAGCTTTGAGAAGCTAACCCCAGTAAGCCCAAATAATATTATGTTAACTAGCTTGCCTGGTGAACCTAGGGTTGTGGCAACATTTGCTATGCCTGATTATTTCGATATCTTGAACGTTCCTATGTTATTAGGACAAAGCTTTGCCCGTGATCTGCCACTAGAACAAGCCTCTGATAATGTGGTTATTTCGGAAGCTTTTTGGCAAAAACATTTTGACCGTACACCTGATATTATTGGCCAAACCATTAACGACGGTGAGCGAGCATTTAATATTATCGGTGTTGTCGCTAAATCATTTGAGCCGCCTTATATGTTCTATAGTGGAAAAACCGATATTTGGTTACACTTTGGCTCTGATCGACGTTTCTTTAATAATGGTGAGTGGGATAACCCTTGGGATAATACCTATAAGTCATTGAAACTTGTTGGTACGGCAAACCAAGGAACAAGCCAAGAAAGCATTTTGAAAGATCTTGATGACCGTATTGAAGATATTCGTGCAGAGTGGCTAGAAGGTTATGAAACGTCAACTGATTTTAGACCGCTAGTAACGCCGTATAGAAATGTTGAGCTAGGTGATAAAGGCCACTTAAGTTTATTTCTATTTGCTGGCACTTTAGGATTATTCCTTATCGCCGTCGTTAATGTTTGTAACTTATTCTTCTCTCGTGCTTTAGCACAACATAAAACACTGGCATTACAAGCCGTACTAGGGGCAAAACGCCGTTTACTATTCAATGCTATTTTAACACAAACCTCAATTTTGATGATGGCATCAGTAGCTTTGGCTTTGTTTATTTCAGCTTGGGGCATAAAGTTGTTCAAACACCTCGCCGCAGGAAACCTACCACTAGTAAAATCTTTAAGTATTGATTTTAACTTACTCTTTGTTGCTATTTCATTAAGCTTACTTCTTGCTTATGTATTTGCCTTAGTTACTTCACGACTAATTAATTACAAGGCATTAAAGAACCAATTACAATCAAGTGGTAAAGGCAGTGTTAATCAAGTATCTACTCGTACGGTAAAAGTACTTATTACTACCCAGATGACCTTTGCCAGTTTACTGATTATCTTTGCTTGTTTGGCCCTAACTAAAACCCATAAAACTCTAGATCGTCCCATGGGTAGCAAAGTTGAAAACATGTACTCGTTTGGAGCCTTTATTCGGGGTGAAAACGATGAATTATCGATTACCGAGCGTTTTGATAAAATTCAAAAAATCAAGCAAGTTTTCGAGCAATTACCGCAAGTTAAGGGCGTATCTCTTGGTCGCAGCCCTGTCTCTGTTAGGATAACCAAATCAACCTTAGCGGATATGGACGGTAAAACTACCGACTTTACTCCGCAAGCATGGGTAGGTAGCGGCTATTTCGAGCACACCGGCTTAAAGTTACTTAAAGGACGTACTTTCAGTGATGAGGCGCTTCGAGGTGAAAAAAATGAAGTAATGGTCACCGAAAGCTTAGCTTATTTACTTGATCCAAATGGTGATGTACTTGGAAAAGTTTATGACGGCCATGAAGAAAAAAATGAAGTAGTAGGTATTACTGAGAACTTCAATCACCCGAACTACTTTGACCAAGACAAAGGCAGACATATTTGGTGGCCTAGCCGACCATTTGGCTATAACTTCATTATTGAAACCAAGCCCGGTCACACCCTTGATCAAGAAAAAGTGTTATTAACTTTACGTAATGAAGATGCACGCTTTAATATCTGGCAATTCATCCCACTAAATGAAGAGTATGGTCGCATTATATATATGGATATTATTACCTTATATTTAAGTTACATTTTAGCGGCATTTACCCTGTTATTAGCCAGTGTTGGTATCTATGGTGTTTTAAGTTATAACTTAGGTTTACGCCGCTTTGAATTTGGTATACGCATGGCATTAGGCGCTAAAAAGGTTAGGCTTTATAAGTTGTTAGTTAAAGATGCTATAGTACCGCTATTATTAGGTGTTATCTTAGCAAACATCATTACGCTGGTGATTTATAATCAGTTTTATGACAACCTAAGTCCTTGGCTAACCTTTGATATTAGCTTTGCACTACCGGCAATATTGATAAGTACAAGTATTGCTATCTATGCCAGTATTAGACCTATGCAAAAAATCATCAAAGCCAGACCAATGAAAGCTTTGAGAAACGAGTAAAACGCAAAAGTAACGGCATTAGCTTACTCTCTCATAAGCTGATGTCGTTTTATCTTTTGTTTCATCCACCACATTATTGAATAACCAAATTCTATGGAATACTAGCCATCATATGAATAAAATCCTGATTGTTGATGACCAACTTGATGTACGCATGTCAGCATCTATTGCCCTGAGTAATCATGGCTTCTCCTGCATTGAAGCTGATAGCCCAATGAAAGCTATGGAGCTAGTCAATAGTGAAGCGATTGATCTTATCTTGCTCGATATGAACTTCACCAGTGATACTACGTCAGGCAAAGAAGGTTTAGCATTTCTAGAGCAGTTACAACGCAAAAACATTCATGTTCCCGTTGTTGTAATGACAGGCTGGGCAAGTATAGAAATAGCAGTACAGGCAATGCAGCTTAATGCGGTAGATTTTATTGAAAAACCATGGAAAAACACAAGGCTGGTCGCCATTGTTAAGCAACAAATAAATAGCGCACAACTGCACAAAGAAAATGCCCGCTACACTGCATTAAACCGCCCGAGTGAAACACAAGAGTATTTTGCTCAATCCCCTGCCATGCTTGAGTTATTAGCAAAGGCAAAACGTGCGGCATTAACCGATGCTAACATTTTACTTACCGGCGAAAATGGCACAGGTAAAAGCTTGCTTGCTAACTATATTCATCAACACTCAGCGCGTGCCGAGAACCGTTTTGTTAGTGTGAATATGGGTGCTATTCCCGAATCATTGTTTGAAAGTGAGCTATTTGGACATAAAAAAGGCGCATTTACCGATGCAAAAGAAAATCGTCTTGGTCGCTTTGATATTGCCTCAGACGGTACACTCTTTTTAGATGAAATCGGCACCCTAAGTGCCAGTTTACAAAGTAAAGTATTGCGAGTATTAGAAACGGGCGAATATGAAGTGGTCGGCTCAAGCCAAACAGAAAAGACCAATGCCCGAATAATTTCTGCCACCAATGCCAATCTTGAGCAAATGATTAGTGCTGAGCAATTTCGCCGTGATTTACTCTTTAGGTTAAATACTATCGAGTTACATATCCCGCCATTGAGAGAGCGCCCTGAAGATATCACTTTGTTAGCAGAACATCTGCTAACAAAACATGCAGCTAAGTATCAACGCGATAATATGAGTTTATCAAGTGCTGCACATACGGCCATATTGCAGCATCCTTGGGTCGGTAATGTGCGGGAACTCAGTCATAGTATTGAACGCGCGGTTATTATGTCGGATCAAACAGTGATTGACGTTAATGCACTGAGCTTAAACATAAGCCATCAAAGTAATAATGAAGAAAAAAACTGGCCATTAATGACATTAGAAGAAAGTGAGAAAAGGACTTTAATCTCAGCAATAAAGCACTTTCAAGGAAACGTTATTGAAGCCTGTGATTATCTTGGTATGAGTAAATCAGCTATTTACCGACGATTAGAGAAATTTGACATAGACCCGAAAAATTTGGAGTCTTAAATGACAAGTAAGAAAAGAGATAAGCTAAAAGATAACTTGAAAACAAAATCATCTCTTGAACAAAAACTCGTTTATTTATTTAGTCTTTTAGCTCTTTTACCACTTATTCCTTGCGCCTATATAATCAGTTCATTGCAACTAGAATTACTTAGCAGCAGTACACTGATAATTGCCATGACAATCCCAAGTTTTTGGGCTGCCAACCGTTGCTTCTATTATGTCACCGATACTTTAGAGCGCATTGGTTTACAGCTTGATGCGCTAGGTAATGAAGAGTTCAATAGTTGGCACCTAGCGGAGTTTAATAGTGGTCGAGTAACCAATCTTAAACGTGATTTTGAAAAGCTCAGTACTAAATTACAAGACAAACGTTTTGAATATATGCACAACGAATCATTTTTATCAGAGTTTATTAAAGAACTTAATCTACCTATCTTAGTATTAGATCATCACCAACAAATATACTCTGCTAATCACGCTATCGAAACACTTATAGGCAGCCCTGCAATAAATTGGCTTGGCAAAAGAGCATCAATGCTCGGTTTAGTTTTTGAGAAAAACCAGTGGCAACAAACTGATGACTCTCAATTATCGCAACGTTTTGAGGTTACTCATCATCTATTAAAACGCAGTGGCCGTAACTATCAACTATTAGTACTCTTCTCAATTGAGCAGCAGCTTAGAGCCAATGAAAAACAAGTTTGGCAACGCCTAATAAGAGTACTTAATCATGAGGTAAGAAACTCATTAACGCCAATATATTCAATGACGCAGTCACTGCAAGAAATGAAAATTAGTGGGCCATTAACTGCGGAGCAAGAAGCATTAGAAAAAAATATCTTACAAGTCATCGAAAAACGCTCACTTCAGCTACTTGAATTTGTTGAAAACTACTCAGCCTTTAGCAAATTAGCGCCCGCTAAAATGTCAGCTGTATCTCCTCAAGAGATCAGCCTGCGAATGCAGGCCATTTTCCCTACACTCTCGGTCAGTCTTGATAGTAATTTAAAGCCATTTTCCGCTGACGCCGGGCAGTTAGAGCAAGCGCTGATTAATTTAATCAAAAATGCTTTTGAAGCTAATGACCAAAAACCAGAAGTGGAAATGCAATATTTACAAACTCTTCAGCAGAGCAAACTACACACCATTATTAATATTGTCGATAATGGTCAAGGCATTGCCAATAATGAGAACTTATTTGTACCTTTTTACTCCACTAAAGCGCAAGGCTCTGGCATTGGTCTAATTATCAGTAGAGAATTCATTCGTAATCAAGGTGGGGACTTAACCTTAAAAAATCGTATCGATGCACAAGGAGCAATTGCCCAAATAAGTTTGACTACGGTAATAACTGAACAACATAATTAAAACTTACACAAACAAAAAAGCCAGCATTAAATAAGGCTGGCTTTTAGTCTAAGAGTTACTCTCAAGTTTAAATAATAAAACTCACTTTAAACTATCGACTTAATAATAGTATTATTGGGCGATTTTCACGCGAATTTTATTTTTAGCAACTCGTGTTTCATGCAAAGCAGACAATGCTGCTTTTGCTTCTGCTTCATCAGGCATAATAACAAAGCCAAAGCCTTTAGATTTACCTGTTTCTTGGTCTAAAACTAAGTTACATTCAGTTACTGAACCATGGACTGAAAATAAAACACGGATTTCTTGCTCTGTTGTTGTTCGAGTTAGGTTGCGAACTAAAAGTTTCATATTGAATCATCGGTATATTGTTACGTTGAGTGGATTGTCTCATAAATTTTCAATAGACCAAACGTAATTATGTATTTAAAATAAATAAGCTACTGTATTACACCTTTATTTTAACAAACTCTCAAGAACCAGGAAAAGTAATGCCTCATTTTGTTATTGACTGCTCACAAAGCGCTTTAGCTTATCACCAAGAAGAGTACATCATTGAACAAATTCATTTAGTAGCTAATGCAACAGGCTTTTTTGTGGAAAGCGATATCACAATCAGAGTCAATCCTCATCGAAGATATTCTGTGGCTAATAAATATGAAGACTTTGTCCATATTTTTGCGTACATAATTCAAGGAAGAACAGCTAAACAAAAAGCCAATTTATCAAAGCAAGTAGTATCAAAACTTGCAGAGATGTTCCCTCATATTCCAAACATTGCCATGAATATTAGTGGTTTTGAAAGAGCGACTTATTTTAATCGCACTATGATAGAGCATTAAATTGCTTGCTTACCCTAGTAAACAATACCATTTAAAAATAACTTCAAGGACGTAGTCATATCATGAATATCTCATTAATTATTGCTGGCACATTAAGCGCTAGTGCCGCCCTTTTGCATTTAGCTTGTATCTATTTTGGCGCACCTTGGTATCGCTTCTTTGGTGCAGGCGAACAAATGGCCATTATGGCAGAGCAAGGTCTCGCTTATCCGACAATTATCACCTTAGTTATCTTTTCGATATTATCACTTTGGTCCGCCTATGCTTTTTCTGCTGCTGGACTAATCATACGTTTACCGTTTATTCGCTTAGCACTTTCATTGATCACTTTTATTTACTTATTGAGAGGTATCGCTGGCTTCACTTTAATAAACTCCCCTATGGGGCGTACGCCTGAGTTTTGGCTATGGAGCTCTGCCATCTGTTTAATTTTTGGAGCTTTTCATGCTATAGGTTTAAAGAAACAATGGGCTAATTTATAACTGATGCTACACTAGCTAAAAGAAAACTAACTTTCCTTAAAAGTTACCAAGGACCACAATGCGTTACTGCCCCGCCATATCACTAACACTCGCTCTATTTACCTCAGCTAGCATTTACGCTGAATCAACAAGTATTGAAAGAGCGCCAAAGACCTCCAATAATATTTCCAGTGCTAGCAGCACCAAGACAAGCAAGGTATTTGCAGAGCAAACTTGGGGCTTAGGTGCATTAGTCAGAAATGCTGAAATTCCATTTGATACCGAAGCTGATAATGTCACCAGTTTTGTACCTATGATGTTTTATCAAGGGGAAACCTTTTTCATTCGTGGGCTTGAAGGTGGCGCACACGTTCATCAAAATGATGATTGGCAGTTTAATGCTATGGCGCGGATGCGTTTTTTTGATATTCCGGCTGA
>Ga0105355_10005856_pt1 | contig 10320 bp, 11 predicted proteins | sample GOMGulsemesocosm_2_FD_83508 | JGI IMG/M metagenome (GOLD analysis project Ga0105355, IMG submission 83508) | Methane-oxidizing microbial communities from mesocosms in the Gulf of Mexico - GOM9C Gulf of Mexico | ecosystem: Environmental > Aquatic > Marine > Cold seeps | place: Gulf of Mexico...
TAATTTCCCTACCTTACAAAAGCTCTGACCTTGTGGCAATGACTTTATCTTTAATATAACTAAAAATTAGTTAGCAAAATTAATAATAGCCTTGCCTTAAAGCTAGCAAAGCCCTAATATCTTGTCTCTAATGGCTTATTTCTTGGTTTTGGTTATTTCATGAATATTGTAAAAAATTTATTTCTCGTTTTATTAGTTAATTTATCTAGTGTTTCGTTTTTAGTTATTAACGCAGAAGAAACTCCTGAACAGGTAGCTGAAACGCCCTCCACTAATGTCACAGGTTATATATCAGACGAACTGTTTATTTATATGCATTCAGGTGCGGGAAGAAATTATCGCATTCTTGGCACAATAAATTCAGGAACAGAAGTACAATTAACCGGAAACACCGAAAACGAATATTCTGAAATAATAGATACTAAAAACCGCAATGCTTGGGTAGAAAGTAAATACGTATCAACCGATCCTGGCTTGCGTTTTGTCATTGCAGAACTTAATTCAAAATTAGCAGATAACGCTGAAAATAACACTCAGATCACGCAACAACTTGATAGTGCAAACAATACTGTTTCGAGTCTTGAAGAGACGAAAAAACAGCATGAAATCGAATTAAAAAAATTGAACAAACTATTAGTTGAAACGCAATCCCAAGTAAAAGATCAAGATACGAATATGAAGAAAGAATGGTTTTTTAATGGTGCGATAGTACTAGTAATAGGTTTGTTGTTAGGTTTAGTTATCCCTAAATTGGTCGGTAAACGTCGTTCTGGAAGTATGGACAGCTGGAATTAAAGCCGTTTAATAGATAACAATATACTGCCTTTTTAATTTAACCTATTGTAAGTTATACGCTTGTGAAAATGAAATTTATACCTACCACTGCATTTTTATGCCTAATATTTTTGACAAATTTTTCGAATGCAGAGGGCGTTAGTCCATATTTACCACTAAAAGTTGATCCCTTAATTGAGCTGGAAATCGACAGGTTAGTGAGTATAGCTAAAATGCCGAACCTGAGTAAACCTTACCATATAGTGACTGTTGTTCACTATCTGGCGAAGATTAAATCATCTCACCCTAAACTATATAATAGACTTAATACCTATATTAAAAGATATAAAAAACAATCAGGTATCACTCAATTGTCTTTTGAATTAGGCCATTCTTTTTCTAAAAATGAAATTGTCCCCAACAACCGTGGTGCCGAATTAGACGATGTGATACATGCTAGCATCGCCAGCTTTTATCAATTCAATAAATATTTGATTTTTAATGGCGGCGGATCTTATGCTGATGCAACGGGTTTTGTCAGTCATAATAGTTACTTATCCTTTGGCACAGAATATATTCAAGTTGATTTGGGCTACAGAGAAAAATGGCTTTCACCTGCCCAAGAAAGCGCAGAGCTTTTGTCTACCAATGCAGAGCCCATCCCTTCAATCACCATAAGCAATGTAAAAGGTATAACTGACTGGAATATTAATTATGAGATGTCATTTGGCTTGTTAGAGAAGATGGAAGGCATCCATTTTGATGACCAAGTATCGCCAGGTAAACCAGGTTTTTTGACTATGCATTTTAGTGCTCAACTTTTCGACTGGTGGTCGTTAGGTGTTAACCGTAGTTTTATGTTTGGTGGCGGCGAGCGTAGTATCAACATTAGCGATATATGGGATGCGATCATTGACCCTGTAAGTAGTGACAATTGTGGTGGTCTTTCAGATTTACAGGATTGTAATGTTGAAGTGGGTAACCAAATCGCCTCCGTCACTTCAAAGTTTGATATTTCAATTCTCGATACCCCTGTTAGTATTTACGCAGAATTTGGAGGTGAAGATACCAATGATTACAAGAATTATTTACTAGGCAATAAGGGGTTTACTTTAGGTTTCTTTTTTCCTTACTTAACTTCTGATACTTCGATGTATTTAGAACATACATTATTTGAGGATCGCTGGTATATCCATCATTTATATGACGAAGGATACAGAAATAACCTTCGCATAATGGGGCATTGGTGGGGAGAGCATAAAACCATTACAGACCCTGTAGAAGCAAATCTCACCACTTTCAGATTTAACTGGGATTTGTCAAATAATGACCACCTTCAATTCAGGTTAAGAACAATAAATAATTATTCTTCGCAAGAAGTAGATTATCAACGTTCGTTCGAAGGTGAAATTAATTATAACTTTGCTTATAAAAATGGTTTCTTGGGATTGTCATTGATTTCAGGTTCAGATACTTACGGAGATTCTTATTCTAAGATATCGCTAAAATATAATTGGTAACTATTACTCTAAGATATAAATTACCAATTATTCATTTGAAATTCAATGTTATTAAATGTTTGACAACTAAGTTAACTATTTCTTTTATCTATGAATTAGACTAATAATTTCACCTATTCTCTCAATGAAAATTTGTGAAAAAAGTCGATAAAACACGCCTTGCTTCACCTTATTTATTCTATATACTATCGCTAAAACTAATTAACTATTTTGGATTTATAATGGCTTCAATCGTTTATGTCTCTGGGACATTCGACTTATTTCATCGAAATCACTTAAAAATGATAGAGTACGGCGCAGGCCTAGGTGATACATTAATTGTTGGCGTTAGTACAGATGAATTAGTTTGTTCTTATAAAAAACCACCTGCCATTCCCTTTGATGAACGTATTGCGATAGTTGAAGCACTAAAACATCCAGATGTAGTAATTCCGCAACGCTCACTTGAACATACGGAAAGAGTTAAAGATTTAAATATCGATATATTCGTAGTAGGTGACGACTGGAAAGGAAAATACGATTATTTGCGAGATTTGGGCGTAAAAGTCTTTTATTTTCCTTATGGTGCTGGTGTTAGTAGCTCCAATTTGAAGACTAAAATATTCAATCAATATAACGAATTATTAAAGAATTCCGACAGACACGAAAATCCAGATATAGTTAAATAATGATAAATATATTAATTACTGGCGGAGCTGGCGATTGGGCTGTCGACTTCAAGAAGAACCATGGAAATAAATTTAATATTACGACTACGAGCCGTAGTGAGTTGGATGTAACAAGCCCTTCTAGTGTTCTGAATTATTTCCAGCATAAGCGATTTGATGTAGTTATTAATAACGCCGGTTGTATTCATCCCAAAAGAATATTAAAGACGAATACTGAATTATGGATTAATGATATCAATGTTAATCTCATTGGCACATTTCTAACGACTAAAAGTGCTCTATTGGCGAATAACAAAACCATAATTATTAATATTTCTTCCACTGCAGCATTTAATGCCTACCCTGACTGGTCATCCTATTGTGCGTCAAAAGCAGGTGTTGTTACTCTTTCCAAATCATTTGCAAATGATGGTTTTAAGGTTTATTGCTTATGCCCTGGGGCAATAGACACTAAATTTAGAGATAAACTTAATTTATCTAACGATAACGCCATGTCCTGTGAGGATTTATCTAAGCATGTTTTGGATATTTTAAAAAATAAATATAATCCAGGTGATATTCTTTTCTTTCGGAAAAGCGAATTTATTTTAAACCCTTAATGCTATTTTAATAACCATTGTTTTTATAAAGAAAAAAATATGTCCTTAAAACGTTATTTATTCTACATTTCCGAAAATTACTCTTTCGAAATTTTAAGACCTCTTCAAAGTGAAATAATAAGCAGAGGAGATGAAGTAAAATGGTTTATTTCAGGAAACGGAGTAAACCTGACAAACTTAAAAGCTAATGAAGTTGTTATTGACAACGTAAAAGAGCTAATCAATTATGCTCCACAGGCATGTTTTATTCCTGGAAATATGATCCCTAGGTTTATACCCGGCTTAAAAGTACACGTTTTTCACGGATTAGAATGGAAGAAGAAAGGACACTTTACTATTAGAGAGTGTTTTGATCTCTATTGTACTCATGGCGCTGCATGTACTGGACGTTTTGTTGAATTAGCCGACAAGCACCAATTTTTTGATGTTGTTGAAACAGGTTGGCCTAAACTAGATACGTTATTTACAACTAAAGCTGCCATGCACTTTGATAATGACAAGCCGAATATATTATATGCACCTACCTTTTCGCCTTCATTAACTTCTGCACCTGAATTATTTGACGAACTTCAAAACTTAATCAACAAAGACAACTACAACTGGATAATTAAGTTTCATCCTAAAATGGCGTCTGAGTGGGTAAAAAAATACCACACTCTACATTTTGAAAATTTAAAAATCGTAGCCGTTGACGGAATAAACGAATTATTACAATGGGCAGATATTTTATTATCAGATACTTCATCTGTCATTGGCGAGTTTTCCTTACTTGGAAAACCCGTTGTAACATTAAATAATAGCCACCCTGCGAACAATTTAATTGATATATCAAAAGCGAGTGATCTTGAAAGCTCAATATTAAACGCTTTATCCAGAAACGATCAATTAACTGAAGCTATTTTGGACTACGCCCAACAACTACATCCTTATAAAGATGGCCAATCATCAGCCAGGATACTAGATACCGTTGACGATATATTAAAAAATGGCAAAAAGAATAATAAACCTCTACCTTTGAACTTGTTTAGAAACTTAAAGCAAAGAGTAAAATTAAAATTTTGGTGGTAATAAATTCGATTTGAAAGCTCACTCGTTTGATGTTTCTATTAAGGCAAAAAAAAAATCCAACTAATGTGGATTTTTTTTACTCATTTATGCGAATTTAGAACTGATAGTCACTTCCTTTACTTAGCAACTGAGAAGCATTTATCTTGTCCATAGAACATGCGGTTATATCTTTCTTTCCAAAGACAAATATGCGGTCTCTATAACTTCTACCGGCTTTATCACCCGCTGATTTTATAATAAGGCTTACATTTTCATTTTTAGGCAATGCTTTTAATCCATTACCATATAAACATAAAGTATCAGCTAATGTCGTTGTTAAAGACTGGTAATAGCGCGTTCTTTCTTTTTCTTGTTCTTTAGCTCTTTTTTGTTGCTTCTGTTTCAGGTCTGCGACTTTTTCTGTGATCGCTTTTTTGCTCTTTTCGAAAATAGACTGCTTTTTCTCAAGCGTCTTTAATTCGGTTGCTAGTTCCTTTTGGGTTTGCTCATCAGCTCGCTTAATCTGGTAAGCAATATCTCTTTTTTCACGTTCAACGTCTCTTAATTCATAAGCAAGATCTCGCTTTTCTTCTTCAAGCTCTCTAGATTTCTCTCTTTGTTCCTGAAAAACTTCCATAGCTCGCTCATATCCTTGAGAAGCTGATTCCATTGCTTGTGAAACAGATTCATTAATATGACGTTGTTCTTCATCACTAAATACGACTTGAGGAAAGTCGGGAAAGTCAGGTAATTCAGGCATTGAAAAGTTTAGATTATAATTTCCCCAACTGCGCGAATGACTTCCAGAGTTAATCGTAAATACAACCCCCTGTCCTTTAAGATAAACACTTGAAATATTTGAAACCTTAACGCTCTTTTCTTGTGATTCGTTAACTGATGATTTAATAATATTACTCATAATATTAAGTTGTTTGTGCATAGCTGTGTAGTTATCTTGCTTAGCATTAGCATTGGTAACCATTAAAGAGAAAGGCAATATAATCGCTGCCAATTTAAAAGGTAATTTTGTCATTCTTTGTTACTCCTCGGTGATTAGATTCGCGTTTTTTAACTTGTAACGCTTATCAGTAGAATTAATATTTAAGATCGCCTGCTCAAGTTGATCATATTTTAAGGTTTGTTCAAATTTTTCATCGACCCGTTGATCGTTAATGTAATTAATAAAGTCAGACATATCTTCTTTACGTTCTTGTCTTGATGCGCCCATGACGTAACTGGCAAGTTGTAGATTATTATCTTGCTGTTTAACTTTTATATCCGCGGCATAATTCGCCAATATAACCTGCTGTTCGCTTGCAAAAGCAGTCAGTTTTGCGTCTAACCTTCGATCGACTTCTTTATTGACCAAGGCCATAAAATTAGCCTGTTGTTCAGGGCTATTTCGATAAGAATGACTATTTGCAAAACTTAACATCACCCCTTCAGGTTGATAAACTAACTCAACTTTAAATAACACCAGAGCAATAGCAAACATCGAAAAAGCTAGTGATAAGGCAGGTAATGCCCGCCATTGCCACCAAGGCTGATGATCAGTGACAAATGCCTTTCCTCTATCCCAATTAGGAACACTTTTATTATGATAAAGCCCAGCTTGATGCTCGATGTATTGCGCTGTATTCATTCGTTGTTTTAAAAGCTGTTCTTCATTGAAATCATGCTCTCCATCAATGTGCTTTTCGGCACTAGCTTCAATAGCATCACGTAATGCAGTTGCTTGTTTATCTGATAACTTTCCATCAAGCCAATTAGAAAGTTGATCTTCGTTTATTTCACGCTTCTTATCCTTGGACATAAGCGACCTCCAAATGGTTCTTTAACTTATCCAATGCACTGTATAATCGAGATTTTGCAGTATTAGTCGAAATTCCTAACTGTATTGCAATATCGTCAAAAGTGCATTGCTGATAAAACTTTAACTCCACTACTATTTTTTGATTAAAAGGCAATCCGTGAATCGCTTGTTTTAATTCAATAGCTTGTTGCCCAGTCGATAATTGTTGCTCAGGACACACTTCTGTATCTTCATCTACCTGTTCAGGGCTATCATCCAACGACTGTGTCGGACGCTTTCTACGATAATGCTCAATACAGCGGTAATGGGCAATTTTAAACATCCAGCCTTTAAATGGGCTATCACCACGAAATGATGACAAATTCTTAAAAACAGCCATGAAGACATCCTGCATTAAATCAAGGGCATCATCAGGATTACTCACCATTCTTAAGGTATAGTTGTATAAATTTTTTTCATACCTTTTTACTAAGGCTATCCAAGCGGACTTCTTACCCTTTAGCGCCTGTTTTACTAGCGTTTCATCGCTTCGTTCAAACACATATATTCCTATTTATTTTGTCGTTTATTTTTTAATATTTCTGTTTTTATTGGTAAAATACTTTCTTGATTCTTATCGCGTTTTTATCTTGTTATTTATAATGTAGGTTAGCGAATATAAATAGTTTGAAAATTTTTTATTATTTTTATAATAATCTTCTTTTTCCTTATTGGTTAGGCTTTGTTAGCAAGCTCTCTATTAACTCAGCTAATTGATTAAATGTCTGTTGTCTTAAACTGGTTTTTCGCCAAAGCAAACCAATTTCTCGATATGCACCAGAGGGTATAGGTTCAAGCGTTAACCCTTCTGCAACACCAAGTCCCTTATTTACAGCCATTTGGGGAAGAAAAGTAATGCCATGATGAAAAGCTGTCATTTGTACTAAAGTCGCAATACTAGATGCTGAAAATCGATTAATCTTATTTTGATTGGAAATTTGACAAGCAGACACTGAATGGTCAGTTAAACAATGCTCTTGCGACAGTAAAAATACACTTTGATCGGGTAATTGGTGATAGTTGAGCTGTTGGCCGTTTGCCTGTTGAGAAAACTTTTCAACCAAGTCTTTATCACCAGCAATGTAAAAATGATCTTTGCCTAAAACTTTGGTTTTAAATTGATGTTGGCTAACAGGTAAAGCGAGTATCGCGGTATCGATTTCCCCTTTAGATAACATTTGCAATAACTTTTCAGTGGTATCTTCATGCAAATACAGCGCAATGGCGGGTATTTCTTCCTGGCAAGTTTGCACTAAATCAGTTAATAAATAAGGAGCGATTGTCGGTATACAACCAATGCGTATACTGCCCGACGTTGGATTTCCTTGCTGCTTTGCATAATCCACCATATCACTTGCAGATACCAATAGTTGTCTAGACATAGACACTATTTCTTCCCCCTGAACAGTAAATAAAAAAGCCTTATGGTCTCTTTCTATTAATTGACATCCCAACTGTTCTTCAAGCTTTAATATCGCGCTACTTAGCGTTGATTGACTTACAAAACAAGCTTGAGCAGCGCGTAAGAAGTGTTGATGTTGATGTAGTGCTAATAAGTATTGGAGGTGTTTTAAGTTGGGTAAATGCATCAATCGACAAATTCAATTTAAATTATAATATTAATCAATATTACCTATTAACCAGCGATTCGCCAATTTATTTGATTGAGCCAAGATTAATAAGTTGACATCCCTAAGGAAATAACGCACTTTCCCTTTTGATCTTAATTTAATCCAGTGACACTTTTATGCAAGATACTAACTCTCGCCTTGTTTATTCAACAGATAGCGGCAGAATTACCTCACAAGACAAAACTAAAGCTGTAACTCCTTCAGATGGCTTTGCCCGAGTACGAAGGGAAACTAAGGGGCGTAAGGGCAAGGGCGTAATTACCATTACAGGTTTAGGGCTAGATGCTAAAGCCTTAAAAGAATTAGCCAAAAAACTAAAAAAAACCTGTGGTACCGGCGGCAGTGTAGTCGGTGAAGTTATCGAAATTCAAGGTGATAAGAGAGACGTGATCCAACAAGTTTTAGAAAAGAATGGCTTTAAAGTAAAGTTTGTCGGTGGATAAAAACTTCCACATATAAAAATCATTATAACTTTATGCCATGCTCACGTAACTTCATGGCGATTTTATTATGAGATACTTTTAATCTTTGCGCTAATTTTCTGGTCGTCGGATATTGTCGATAGAGCTTTTTTAAAAGCGAATATTCGAAATCGGCTTGAGCACTAGCCCAATCACTCAGCTTTTCTTCAGACAAAGTTAATGCGTTTTCTGGTTTTATATAATGACTTTTGTTAGGAATATCGCTCTGATCAAATTGCGATAATGCACTATTTAGATCCTCTTTTTCTATTACGTCATCTGTATTTAACGCGACCACTCTAAATAAAATGTTTTGCAACTGCCTTACATTACCTGGCCACTTATAAGTTTGCATAGTGCGCAGTGCATCTTCACTGACCTTAGGCACCCTCTGATTTACCTGCAATGCTGCGTTTTGAATAAAGTGTGTAACTAAAAGCGGAATATCATCTTTGCGCTCTCTTAACGGTGGTAATGCTAAATTCAAAACATTTAGGCGATAAAATAAATCTTCTCTGAATAACTTTTTTTCTAATAATCGCGTTAGGTTTTGATGGCTCGCGCTAATAATACGTACATTGGCTTTTAACTCTTTGGTTCCACCTACGCGTCGATATTTAAAGTCTTGCAGAAAACGCAGTAACTTAGCTTGTAAATACACAGACATTTCAGCAATTTCATCTAAAAAAATAGTGCCTGAGTCGGCTAATTCGAATAATCCGGGTTTCCCACCTTTTTGAGCGCCTGTAAAAGCACCAGGTGCATAGCCAAACAATTCGCTTTCAAGTAAATGCTCAGGAAGCGCAGCACAATTAATTGCTAAGAAAGGTGATTTGGCTCGATTTCCGGCATTATGTAGCGCTCTTGCAAGTAACTCTTTGCCTGTTCCCGTTTCACCACTTAATAAAACAGGCAACTCCAATTCGGCAAATTTTAGCGTTTGAGCAATCAGTACCTTAATACTTGCTGACTCGCCAATAATACTATCAATACCTTGTTCTTTTTGTGTTTGCATTAATGAAATTTGTCGGCCTAAAGTGTTCATTGTTCTTAGAATGATCACTGCACCGCTAACCGTGTTTTCTGCCGATTTAACATCAGATAAAACAGGGCTTAAATCTGCTAAATAAGATTGCCCTAAAAAAAGAATTGAAGTACTTGTTGGTTTATCTGTTAGTAAACTTTGATAATTTTGTTCGATAAAGTTATCAATGCATTGCCCTTCGATTGGCAGGTTTTTATTATCATTTGAATGCTTATTAGCCGCCAGAATATTTCTAGCTGATTGATTCACGGCTAATATGATGCCTTTGTTATCGATATCAATAATTGGATCGGGGATCCTTGATAATAAAGCCTGTAAGTGGCTTTCCCTGCGTTCTGAAGGTAAAAGATCTAAAGGCTTACAATGAATTATACCTTGAACATGTTTCAATGATAATTTTACATCGTTAAATTTTAAACCTTCCTGCTCTAGATGCACATAGGTATAAAACATGGCAACTTCCATTGCATTCAAGTTCCATGATTGCTGTGCAAATATTGCTAATATTTCTTGGCTAATGCCTATTCGATTACTAGATTTTATTTCTAAACGCATAAAGTACCTCTTGTAATCAAATTATTACACTGTACTATTTTCATTACAAGCTAGTTTTAGCACTAATTGCTATGTAATGCTGATAAATAAAGGTACAGCAGTAAACCCCTACCCCTTATTGTAATAATATTATTACAAAACGAAGATTCGTAAATAGCAAAAACAACA
>Ga0105355_10005860_pt1 | contig 10314 bp, 8 predicted proteins | sample GOMGulsemesocosm_2_FD_83508 | JGI IMG/M metagenome (GOLD analysis project Ga0105355, IMG submission 83508) | Methane-oxidizing microbial communities from mesocosms in the Gulf of Mexico - GOM9C Gulf of Mexico | ecosystem: Environmental > Aquatic > Marine > Cold seeps | place: Gulf of Mexico...
CGGGCAGCGCACCCCCATCGCCAACTTCAACGAAAAGAGCTGGCAAGAAGTCATGCAGGTTAACGTCAACGCACCCTTTATGCTGACCAAAGCAGTATTACCCCTATTGGAAAGCGCCGATAACGCCTCGGTGATTTTCACTTCCTCCAGCGTAGGCCGAAAAGGCCGCGCCTTCTGGGGCGCCTATGCCGTTTCCAAAGCCGCCACTGAAAACCTGATGGAAACGCTGGCCGATGAGCTTGATGGTGTCTCTAACATCCGTACCAACTGCATCAATCCCGGCACCACCCGCACCAACATGCGTATGAAAGCCTACCCCGGCGAAAACCCAGATAACCTGGCAACACCGCAGGATATTATGCCGCTCTACCTCTACTTGATGGGCAATGACAGCCTTACCATCAGTGGCCAATCTATTGACGCTCAGTAATACCCCAAGAAGCTAACCTGCAACCCCACCACAAAAGCGGCAATTTTTTGTCGCTTTTTCTTTTCGCCTTAATAAAAAGCGGAAAACCAACACCACCGCAATCCAGAACACACATCCTACCCCTTTGATTTAAAACAACTTAAAACACTCATCAAGCAACATGGCATAAAAATCGCATAGTAATGGTTAGCACGAGCAACAGCTCGATCAAATAACAGGAACCAAAATCAATAAAAATGGGTTCAAACTATGCAAGACATGGCTAATACACTCCACACTAGCAATGTACTCAGTCTGGCGAATCGAATCGCACAAAATGGTGATGCCTACCCAACGTTAACCGCAGATCATTACGCACAGCTTCGCCAACGGGAACTGACCATGGAATTAACACAAAAACTCCAGGTCACTCTGGAAATAGAAGAGATGATCACTCTGCTACTGGAGCAACTTCACCAGTTGGTAGCTATTGACGGTATTAGTTATCAATTTAGCGGTCTCGATTATGAGTTTTCCACACCGGTACAAGGCAAACACAAAGCCAGCTATCAACTGGATATGGAAAAGGAAGACTTAGGCCTGATCAGCTTCAGTCGCCGCACACGATTTAAAGAAGAAGAGCTCATCAGCATTGAAAACTTGATGTCCTGCCTATTATTCCCATTACGTAATGGTCTGAAGTACCGCACAGCGATCATAGCTGCCACTACTGACCCGCTAACCGGCAGCGGCAACCGTCAAGCATTAAACGAAGCACTCGATCACGAAATCAACCTGGCACAGCGCAACGACACACCGCTTTCTGTCGTAATGTTCGACTTTGATCACTTCAAACAAGTAAACGATGGTTACGGCCACCAATGTGGCGACAAGGTACTAAAAGATGTCATCAGGGAAATCAAACACTTGCTCCGTAAAACGGATTTACTGTTTCGATATGGTGGTGAAGAGTTTGTACTGCTTTTACACAAAACATCACTCGAAAGTGCTGCGGCAGTTGCCGATAAGGTGCGTAAACACATTGCCCGCACCCCTATCAATTTCAATCAACAACGTATCAATATCAGTGTCAGTATGGGCACCGCTGTCCTGCATAAAGATGACGTGACCAACACCTTGATCAAACGTGCTGACAACGCGCTTTATCAAGCAAAAAGCCTCGGTCGAAACCGCGTTTGCACAGAAGCTGTAATATAAGGCCTCGCGATAAAACCACAGTAAAATTCAGCCCATAAAAAAGGGGGCCATCTGGCCCCCCTTTTAATTTTAAACCCGCTAAAACCTCTGCAATAACTCAGGCTCCAGCTTTAAAACCGTCAAGCCAGACATTAACGTCGAGCCTTTTTACGTTGTTGACGTTCTTGATCAGCCTTTTCCTCCGCACGTAAACTCTTAACCTTGCATCTCGGTAAGTTCACCGCATCATAAATAACATTTGTCATCTTCTGAGGTATAAATTCGTACTGCCCAGCTTTCAACCTAGAAGGCATAAATACTGGTCCAAAACGCACACGTTTAAGACGATTCACCTGCAACCCCTGTGACTCCCAAAGGCGTCTTACCTCACGATTACGGCCTTCCTTAAGACATACGTAATACCAATGATTAACCCCTTCACCACCACCATCAACAACATCAGTAAACTGCGCAGGCCCATCTTCCAATTCAACGCCCGTTTTAAGGTTTTCCAACACACGGCCATCGGCAGTACCCAGCACTCGTACCAAATATTCCCGGTCAATCTCACTTGAGGGGTGCATCAGTTTATTAGCCAACTCACCATCAGTGGTAAACAACAACAAACCGGTGGTATTAATATCCAGACGACCAACAACAATCCAACGCTCACCCTGCAATTTTGGCAGGCGATCAAACACTGTTTTACGACCCTCGGGATCACTAGCCGAACACACCTCACCCTCAGGTTTATTATAAAGCAGCACCCGGGTAGCTTTTTCAGCGCCATCCATCTTCACTGGACGACCATCAACCTTAACGCGAGCCTTGGCAGTAATACGATCACCTAACGTTGCCACCTCATCATCCACCTTGATGCGACCTTCACTGATCCAACGCTCGATTTCACGACGCGAACCAAGGCCTAATCGGGCCAATACCTTTTGAAGTTTTTCACCTTCGCTCATAGTGGATGTATCTCAATGTTGTTACGGGGCAATAAATAGGGAGAATAACACAGGAAAAGCGCCTGTATTCAGAAAGGCGAATGGTACAGGGATTTGGTACGGAGGCAAAGGAGAGGTTTGGCAGGAAGGGTTTGAGTTTAAGAATTTCTACACCGCCCCTCAATATCATTCGTCTTGCTCTACCTTAAATGCTAGCCAAGCTAGTACTAAAGTCCTGATATAGCTTTCTGCTTCACCTAGGCTCATCGGACGAGCCGGAAGTGTAAATCTTGTCTTCTTATCATTTTTTTTCTTATAAGGAGAATGTCGATACCAATTTGCAGTACCAAAAAAACGATTATAGTCAATGGGGTTAGTCCAGCTAATTATTGCCTTCTTACTGGTTCCGAAAGAAACGCTAAGCTGCTCATCATGTTCAATAGCTTCAAAAATATTAAACAAGGTAAACCAATCTAGCGATGTATTATTAAATTGAGTAAGCACATATCTGACATTAGGGTAATCGCTGTAAAGCTGAAAACTTCTCGTATCTGGCAAGGAATCATCAAAAACACTTTGCTTTATCGCACCAGATATAATGCCAATAGCATAAAATTTATTCTGTAACTCCCCGCTTGCCAATTTCAGAAAATAACCATCTGAATCGAGCACATCGGCTCTGTTGGAATAAAGTTTTAAAGCCGAATTAAGATATTCTATTAACGCCTCACCTCGGTCATAGATTTCTCTCTCAGAAAAGTCTTCATTAAGCTGATCTGAGCAAAGCCAGTAATCATTACCGATTTTTTGCACTTTCAATTCAGCTTGATCGAAAACAGAGCACAATTGATCAAGGGCCTTTGAGGCCCCTTTTAACCTAACAAGCCACATGCCATGGCACCTTAATATTTACACTTAAAAAACCTAAACCCGCTCAAACAGCGTCGCCACACCCTGCCCCATGCCAATACACATAGTCGCAATGCCTAGATTGGCATCCTTGGTCTGCATGACATTTAACAGCGTGGTGGAGATACGTGCACCGGAGCAACCTAGCGGATGCCCCAAGGCAATCGCGCCTCCGTTGATGTTGACCCTTTCTTCGTAGTCAGCCAGCTCCAATCCTTTCATAACCGCGAGGGATTGCGCGGCGAAGGCTTCGTTGAGTTCCAGATAATCAATATCGGCCAGGCTAACACCGGCGTTTTTCAGCAGCTTATGGACTGCGGGAACAGGACCAATGCCCATCACGGCAGGATCAACACCGGCTATGGCCATGCCGCGCACCTTGGCAATCGGCGTTAAACCCAATGCTTGAGCACGTTCGGCTGACAGTACCAGCATGGCTGATGCACCATCGGAAATCGCTGAGGCATTGCCGGCTGTCACTGAGCCACTGACGGGGTTGAAGGCAGGTCTCAGTTTGGCCAAGGTTTCCAGATTAGTATCGGGGCGAATCACTTCATCACTTTCGATCAGGGTATTAAAGCCATCTGCGTTATGGCCCTCAATCGGCACAATTTCATTGGCGAAGGTACCGGCGTTTTGTGCCGCAGCTGCGCGTTGGTGAGAGCGCATGGCAAAGGCGTCCTGCTGTTCACGCGTCACTTCATATTGCGCTGCCAGCACTTCAGCTGTCAGCCCCATCATCGCTGAACCCTTGGCCACGTAATGGCACAGGGAAGGGTTAATATCCACGCCGTGCGTCATAGCAACATGGCCCATGTGCTCAACGCCACCAATCACAAAACAATCACCATTACCTGACTGAATCGCCTGCGCAGCACTATGCAGTGCTGTCATGGAGGAGCCGCATAAACGGTTCACCGTTTGCGCAGGAACGGAATGCGGCAAGTCTGCCAACAACGTAATCATGCGGGCGATATTCAAACCCTGCTCAAGGGTTTGGTTTACGCAGCCCCAAATCACGTCATCTATAGTATTACGGTCAATCGCGGGATTACGTTCCAGCAGCGCCAGAATAAGTTGTGCTGACAGCTGTTCAGCGCGCACGTGGCGAAACGCGCCACCCTTGGAGCGCCCCATGGGAGTACGGGCGCAATCAACAATTACTGCATCTCTTGGATTCAAAGCCATTATTCAGTTCTCCCTTAGCTGAAAAATGATTGGCCGTTGGCCGCCATTTCACGCAGTTTGTCGGTGGGCTGATAAAGCGCGCCCAAGTGTGCGAAGCTGTCCGCCAGCTGGCAGAACTTCTCCAGCCCCATGCTTTCCATATAACGCACCGCGCCACCTCGGAACGGAGGGAAACCAACGCCCATAATCAGCGCCATGTCTGCTTCATTCGGTGTAGCGATAATGTCCTCTTCGATACAGCGCACCACCTCCAGACACATGGGAATCATCATGCGGGCGATAATATCGTTACGCTCCATTTTCTGGGTGCCTTCGGGCTGTAACGCAGCCAGCACAGCATCGACACTGTCATCATTGAGCTTTTTCGGTTTGCCCTTTTTATCCGGCTCGTAGCGATAAAAACCCAGATCGGTTTTCTGGCCCAGTCGGTTTTCCTTGAATAGCAAACCGGGTGCCGACTCACCGTCACCACGCATGCGATCCGGGAAGCCTTCGGCCATCACGGCCATACCGTGACAGCAGGTATCAATACCGACTACATCCTGTAAATAAGCGGGCCCCATCGGCCAGCCAAATCGCTCCATCACCTTATCAACCTGACGGAAATCCGCGCCATCACGCAGCAACAGGTTAAAAGCGTATAAGTAGGGGAACAGCACGCGGTTCACAAAAAAGCCGGGGCAGTCATTAACCACGATGGGGGTTTTGCCCATGCCAGCGGCATAGGCCACCACGGTAGCAATAGTTTGATCGCTGGTTTTACTGCCGCGAATCACTTCCACCAGTGGCATTACTGGTACCGGGTTGAAGAAGTGCATGCCGCAGAACTGCTCGGGGCGTTTTAGATTTTCAGCCAGTTTATCAATGGAAATCGTTGAGGTGTTGGAGGCCAGCACGGCATCATCCGCTACGATTTGTTCGGCTTCAGCTAACACAGCAGCTTTGATTTCCACCTTCTCAACCACCGCCTCAACCACCACATTGGCACCGGCTAATTCAGTCATATTCAGCGTTGCGGAAATCGAACCCATAATTTGCAGCGCCTGATCATTGCTCATACGTTTACGTTCAACTCGCTTATTGAGTTGCTTGCTGGCTTCGGAGATTCCCAGTTGTAACGCCTGCGGGGCAATATCTTTCATCACCACTGGCACGCCTTTGAGTGCTGATTGATAAGAGATACCACCGCCCATAATACCTGCGCCCAATACCGCCGCCTGATTAACCGGCAATGCCAGCTTAGCGGCGGCACGCGCCTGCTTTTTGAGCATTTGGCTATTAAGGAATAAACCAATCAGACAGCTGCACACATCGGTTTTTGCCAGTTGTACAAAATACTGGGCTTCCATTTGCAGTGCTTCGTCACGCGCCATGCCCGCCGATTTTTGAATTAAATCTACAACCGTCATCGGCGCTGGATAATTCGGCCCGGCCTTTTGGAATACTACGGCTTGAGCGGTTTCAAACACCATCATGGCTTCAGTTTTACCGAGCGTCAGCGGGCCAGTTTTACGTTGCCGACGACCGCGCCAATCAATCTTTCCAGCATTACATTGCATTAATAGGTGCACACAGGCATCGCGTAATTTTTCAGGTGCAACCACGCTGTCTGTAGCGCCAACGGCTAACGCCTTATCCGCTCTATTATTTTGTCCGGTGGCAATCCACTCCAGCGCGTTTTCAACACCAATCAAACGCGGCAATCGAATGCTGCCGCCAAAGCCTGGCAAGATGCCCAGTTTGGTTTCCGGCAAGCCAATTTTGGCGCCCTCTGCCATCACACGATAATCTGTACTGAGTGATATTTCACAACCACCGCCCAACGTTTCACCATTGATGGCTGTCACCGTCGGAACAGGCAACTCTTCAATATCACGGAGAATGTCGTGCGCTTGGTTGAGGTAATCGATAATGATTTCAGGCGGGCCTGCAAAGATAGGCAAAAATTCAGTAATATCGGCACCAAGAATAAAACTGTCTTTGCCACTCGCCAGAATCAAACCCTTGAGGTCAGCTTGTTGTTTAAGTTCATCAACCGCTGAACGCAGTTCAAGAAGCGCGGCCTGGCTGAGAATATTGACCTTGGCATCCTGTGCATCAAAACGTAATTCGATAATTCCATCAGCTAGCGCTTCAAGCTGTACATGGCTTCCTGCAAACATTGTTGCTTTCTCCTGCAATCGAAATGATGGCTTTGGTGCCAATTGTTTTATCTAAACTGTCGTTCAAATAACGGGGGGTGTCAACCGCTGACAACGCCTTACTTCAAAGAGTTTGAAGCTCCGTCAAAATGCGAAAAATCACGGCTAAGTCACCACTATCACCCTTTTCATTCCAGTACACCGAGGTAGTACCAGCAGAGCCTTCAACCGCAATGACATCTTCGGGCAATTGCGCGAGTAATTCCGAGATCGGCCGAACATCGTCAAATCGATAAAGGCCTCCATGACGGTCATACAACCAGCCAGGGATTCTTAGTTCATCATTCATTTCGCTGTGCCGATACAACATCCAGGTTTCGCTTTTAGAAACAGGCTTGCTTTGGCGCGCCAAACGATAGGCGATACAGTGTTGCTCCTCGCCGGGATACTCCAGATCTTTAACTTTAGTTAGTTTGACCTGCAATCCTTTCATCATCGCTTCGCGACGTAGTTGCATTTGCGCACGCTGGCGCGGGGAAGGCAAAATCCATAACGAGGAACCTAAAATAAGAATTACGGCGCAAATAATGATTAGCGTTGTCATAAAAGAAGTGGTTTTAACCTTAAAAAAATGGAAAATTCATGTCGAATTTCTATCATAAAGACAATAGGCACGATATTCTATTTGGAAACCTAGCAATAACTCCGACAAACTGAGTAAGGGTGCAGGTTTTAAGTCCAAATACTGTTAACGGAAGTTCGAATACGGAGGCCTAAATTATGTCTCACTATCAACACATTCTGCTTGCGGTGGACTTGTCTGACGAGTCCCTGAAGGTAGCTGAGCGCGCCGCATCTATAGCACAACTCAGCAATGCCAAACTCAGCCTGGTTCATACCATTGAACCCATCAACTTTGCCTACGGCGGCGACATCCCGATGGATCTCACGGCTATTCAGGAACAACTCGACGAACATGCCCACAAAAAAGTGGCTGAATTTTCCAGCAAATACAATATTGAAGAAGCCAACCAACACATTGTTGTCGGTTTGCCACAAAATGAAATCCATCGTCTTGCAAAAGAATTACAGGTCGATCTGGTTGTAGTTGGTAGTCACGGCCGACATGGTCTATCGCTGTTATTAGGCTCCACTAGCAACGGGGTTCTTCATGGCGCTGAGTGCGATATTCTTGCTGTTCGAGTGGGTAATGACTGACATGAATTTATTGCGAATCCACAAAGTTTTTATCACGGCCTTTTTCGCACTTTCAACGACCCTGGCAATCGCCAATACGGCTGCTATTACACCAACACCGCCACCCTCTTCGCCAGAAACTAAAGAAGACAAGTGGCAGCAAGCTCGCGTTGACTATCAGCTAGCGCGCGAAGTACTGGAAAAAAATGATTTTGGCGCGTACCTTAGCTTGCGCGAAGAACTCACAAACTACCCACTGTATCCCTACCTGGAATACGAATATCTACGCAAACATCTGAGCAAATCAAACACCACACAGATTCACCAGTTTCTTAACACCTGGTCGACCACACCACTGGCAAGCACACTCAAACATCAATGGCTAAGACGGCTGGCAAAATCAGGACAATGGCAGCACTATCTTGATAATTATGATGCACAAGTAAAAAGTACCGAATTACGCTGCTACGCCCAGTGGGCTCAGCATAAGACCGGCCATACCGAATCTGCGCTTAACAACGTTACAGAACTTTGGCTGGTTGGTCGCTCGCAACCAGACGCCTGCAACCCGATTTTTGAACTTTGGATTAAAAGCGGCCGACTGACTGACGTCATGGCCTGGAAGCGCTTTGAATTGGCCATGAGCGCAGGGAATCCTACCCTGGCGCGCTACCTGATACGTTTTATGTCAGCCAAACATCAGAAACTGGCCAACCTATCTCGGGAAATATATCTGCACCCCCACCGCCTTAAGACGCTGAGCCGCTTTGAGCCTTTCAACAACGACCATAGAAATATAATCCTGCAAGGCTTTAAACGATTAGCCAGAAAAGACTCCCTGCAAGCTTACCAACTGTGGCCTGAATATCAGAAATCGCAGGATTTCCATTCCCAACAGATAAGTCTCATTAACCATCAGATCATGCTGTGGCTAGCTCATCAAGATAACAGCCTGACCTATCAGGAAGCTTTACAACGCTTCGCCACCCAGGCTGATGATGACATCGTTGAAGCAGGGGTTCGTCTAGCAATCCGCCAGCAGGACTGGCCGCTGGTTATTTCACTGACGCTGAAATTGTCCGAAGACAAACAAAATAGCACCCGCTCGCAATATTGGCTGGTACGAGCGCAACTTGAAACCGACGCAATCTCGCCTCAAGTCAGGCAGGAAAGTTTACGTGCAATGTCCCAGCAACGTGATTATTACAGTTTCATGGCCGCTGATGTTTTAAAACAGCCCTATAGAATGAACTCACAACGTTACAGTGTTGACGGTAATTTTCTGGAACGCTTTAAACAGCTGCCCGCTATCATCAGGGCCCGTGAGTTATTACATGCTAAGCAACTGACCGCTGCAGGACGCGAGTGGTACCAAGCAACACTGGCATTTGATAAAGAGCAACACTACACAGCGGCACTGTACGCGCAACAAATAAATTGGAACAGTCAGGCCATCCGTTCCACCATCGCAGCAAAACGCTGGCATGATCTGGAACTTCGTTTCCCTCTCAGTTTTGAAGAGACCATTGAAGAAGCTTCTCAGCAACGCCAGTTAAACAGTAACTGGCTATTTGCTATGGCCCGTCAGGAAAGCGCGTTAAGCCCTGAAGCCGTATCGCACAAAGGTGCACGAGGGCTGATTCAAATAATGCCAGCCACAGCAAGAAACGTAGCGCGAAAACACAAGATCGCCTACCATTCTCACCAGCAGTTATTTGATCCTCAAAAGAATGCCGAACTTGCCAGCGCCTATCTGAGCTCACTTCTTGAACAGTTTGATGGCAATCATATTTATGCTACCGCCGCCTACAATGCAGGGCCTCATCGCGTTGAAAAATGGCTTAAAACAACTCGCCACCTACCTATTGATGTGTGGGTCGAAAGCATTCCATTCCATGAAACGCGTCAATATGTGAAAAATGTTATGGCCTACAGTGCCATCTACGCACACCGCCGTAACCAATCAAATTTCCAAATGGCCACAACCAGCTATCCACCGATACACCACCCCTGACAATGGGCTCAAAAAATATGTTCCCTTTAACTATCGAAAAACAAAATCGCTAATACACTTGAGGCTTGGTGCATAAGAAAAACAAAAACCGAGACAGCCATGCCTAAAGAAAATGTACTATTAGCCCGACAGCCCATCTATAACAAAGATCTTGGTATTTACGCCTACGAGCTTCTTTTTCGTTCTGACAGTAATGAACAAATTTCTGACATTGGTGCGGACACTGCGACATCGATGGTGATCTTTAACGCCTTTTCTGAAATTGGTATTCGAAATGTAGTGGGCGAGCACCCGGCCTTTATCAATTTCACG
>Ga0105355_10005861_pt1 | contig 10312 bp, 8 predicted proteins | sample GOMGulsemesocosm_2_FD_83508 | JGI IMG/M metagenome (GOLD analysis project Ga0105355, IMG submission 83508) | Methane-oxidizing microbial communities from mesocosms in the Gulf of Mexico - GOM9C Gulf of Mexico | ecosystem: Environmental > Aquatic > Marine > Cold seeps | place: Gulf of Mexico...
AGCGAGCTGTAAAAAGAAAGTTTTGTTCATAGTACGGGCTCCAATCCGACGTGCAGCCTGCGCTCAGCCGGAAAGGGCAGTAAAAGAGTCAACGTTTCCCATTGGCCAGCATCGTGACTGAAGCTCAATCGCCCCTGGTGAACCTGCACAATACAGTTGGCAATGGCATAGGCAAATAAGTTAAGGGAGTCGATCATCCCGTTCGGCTCATGGCTGGATTTGAGAAATGCCAGTAACCAAGCCCGCTGGTCAGCATCGAGTGACTTGCCATCGTGGCAAAGATTGAGGGATAACAAAGAGCCTGTGCAGCTCACGCTGACGGTTGAATGTTCGTAGGCGCGCTCACCGATAAAGTCGATCAAGCCTTTCACGGCACGACTCATGAGTTCAATATCAATGTCGATGTAATCGCCCTCGGCATTGTCTCGATTGATTGTGAGAGTGGTGTGAGGACTATTCGCGCTGTCGACGACATTACGAATCCACGTATGCCAACAGACCGGCTCCAAATTAACGGCCGGAGGCACCTTTTGGTAGCGAGCCATCAACAGAACGTCGGACGTCAATTGATTCAAATCTTCAATCGCTTCGTGTACCGCGTCTATGTGTAGAGCTGGCGACTCCGGGGTGGCATGGGGCTCTAACTGACGAATGCCTCGATTAATATTGCTCAACGGTGTTTTCAATTGCCCACTGAGTGCAAGGGTCAGTACAGTATTGGCGTTAAACAGGCGTTGCAATTCTTCGGCCATAATATTGAAAACGCGAGACAGCGGATTGAAACTACTCGCGGTGATCACTGGCATGCGAAAGTCAAACTGGCCTCGAGCATATTGCTCGACTGCACGGGTAAGGTGACGCGACGACAGCCAAGTAGGAAATAACCACAAGGTCAATAGCAACGCTATAGCGCCGCCCATTAGCACAACGTTAAACAATTTGTATTCGAAAATACGGGATTCTATAGCCGGTGCGATTGGACCTATCACTAAGGCTAACTCACTATCGCTGACTCGCTGGTACACATAGTCAACACCGGAGCCATATTTCAAACGCGCAGAGGAAATCACGGTGACCGTCTCACCTTGATTCAGGGCATTCCTCCTTGATTGATTTAATGGCAGGGAATCGATTCGGTGTAAATTTAACGGATAGTCGAAGCTCTTGCCCAGGCGGTCGGTGACAATCGCCCACTGACCCTGGGGCGTTTCGGCCAATACATTTTGCAGCAGATAAAGCGTGCCCATGGATTCCAGTTTTGCATGAGATTGCACATGTGGGCTGACCTGCAGGGGGTCGTTGACGACCAGTACCTGGCTTTTGTTGGCAAGCAAACGAAAAAATTGACGAGAATGCTCGCGATAAATAATTTTATTTTTATTGAGCTCCACCAGCTTTGCATCAGACAAGTTCAGAGATTCCAGCGGGACGAGCCCGACTCTATAGGGCAACAATCGATTGGATTGCTCTATAAGCCTCCCTTGATCTACAGGACCTCTGTGGTTGAGGCGTCGGCTCAAACCCTCCATAACGCCGCCAACCTGAAATTGCATCAACTTCTGTTGATAGGGAGCCAACACGTATTCCGACAAGGGTGACTCGACCCAATGGGGTACCAATACGGCTGCCAATAAAACGATGGCAAATAACTGAGCGAAAAAAGCAGTTCTCAATGAAGCGTTCCATTCTGTTGGTGTGGAGGGCTTTGTCAGGTCCTGTAAGTATAGTCCTCACAGGACCTGATCTCACCCCTATCTACACTTCTCCACACAACTCCACACGACTCCACACGACTCCACACGACTCCACCCAATAAAACAAACGTCTTTGCTAATCTAGCGCCTACACCAAGATTCGCATGACAAACACAGACTATGAGGTATATTCAATGAACAAATGGGCAATTGCAATGATGATGGGAACTCTACTCGGGAGTGGCATTGAGGCCGGCGAGTACACGGGTAATTTCAGTGGCTCCCTGGGCAATAAGTCCCTGGACGACAAAGACTGGCAAGACGTCGACAGCCAAGGAACAATTGGATTTATTGCGGACTTTAAAAAGGATAGCTGGCCCGTCAGCCTGTCCATCGATGGGTTTATATCGGCGGGGGACGATGTTAGTTCGGATGAATTGGACTTGGATTTTCCAGAAGTGGATGCCTCTACTAGTGGTATTCATCTGGGGGTACGAAAAATTTGGAATTTAGAGCAGTACACCTTTAGCCCTTACATCGGAGGTGGCCTTGCATTTGTGAGCGGCTCTCAGGAGCGCATGGTGGACAGCAAGAGGAAAGATGAGTCAGACACTGCTACTGGCGTATGGCTGGGAGCAGGCGTTTACTGGCGACCTTACGAGTCCCTGAACGTAGGTTTGGACATTCGTTATTCGCAGGCTGAAGTGACCTTGTTTGACGAGGAGGTCAATGCGGGTGGACTTCAAACTGGCATTTTTGTGGGTTATAGTTTCTAGCCCATTCCAAGAACCTTATATTTCGCAACCAGCGTAATTCCAATGTCTATGTCTGTTTGCGAATGATACAAATTCGAATGGTCCACAGTGTTTCAGCACGGAGCTTCTGGGCCAGTCACCCATTCGGACAACGTCTCAGCGCCTCTTACAATATCCATCTGCAAACTGGTTCTCGTACCAGGTAATTAGTAAGCTGCCGCTGAAGCGAACACAGCCGCCCCACAACCTGCCCCGACATAGAGCCGCGGCGACAAACATTGTGAAACCTGAACAAGCAGATTCAAAACCTTAACGAAGATATTAATCGATTTACAGTGTTACATTATGATCGAAACAAGCACAAATCAACTCATCCAGAATAATATTGATACAATAAAATTCTGTTTAGCGTCAATTGACAACAATAAAGGCTTTAATGGTTACCGGAGCCTGATGTCTTGGCTTCCTTTCATAACCCGCTCACTGCAACCATGGATACCCTTTCTGATGAGTAAAGTGAGACAGACGTCCGCCCCCTACTTACTGCTCGAAACAAACCATTATTTACGGGGTGACAATAACTGCACAATCAACTTGCAACAGGAAATAAACCTACATAACTGTACTGAATGGCGCAGTCGTTTATTTGACGCATTAAACAGCGGCAGGAATATTGTTGTTGATTTTTCCCGGTTGAATTACATAGACAGCGCTGGCATCGCCATCTTTCTCGAGGTACTGAATTTCGCGAAGGGGTTAAATCTATCGATGGTTTTTATCGGCGTGCAGGGTTTGCCTTTGCAATTGATAAAACTGACACGTTTAAATCAGGTATTCACCTTGGTTGAATCGGAAGTAATCATGAATAATTCTTAGTATTTCGGAGACCGAAAGCGCCCTAGTTTACTGCACTTTGGAATCAAACAATGACGGCTCCACGATTCAAATTGCGATATAATTCTAAGAAACCCGTTCATATAGTCGCCTTTAGACAATTACGGAAAAATCCCAACAAGCACACAGAATAAGCAACGATCATTCTTTCGTGCAGGCGGCACAGGTTTGCCGATAGCCGTCACCGAGACCCGTACTCCCCCAAAAAAAAGCCCCTTCATACCCTAGTTTCTGTTGTGCAGCTGGACGGAGAGAATTTGAGATCTCCCCATTTTTTTGATTAAACCTTAAACAAACATCCCCAACGTTTAGCTTTCAGGAAAATGTAGATCTAAATATTTAAGCATATTTCCAATCTCTTTTTAGTCACTTTTCTATATCCACAACTTATTCATTCTGCTACTAAAAATAACAAACCTCCTCTTTTTCTGTCAATGTGAATTGCTAAATATCTAGCTAGGCAAAAAGACGCATGGACACCCTCGCCACCAAATTTAGAACATTGGGTTAAGCGATTCGTATAAAATAAAATTTATACCGTGAATGTTAGAATGAATAAAGCCGGTACAATATTTGTGCCGGCTTCATATTGTGTTGTTTAATTCACCAAGTCATCGGCGTGAACTACCAAGCTATTAATGATCGTTTGTGTCGCGTGAATCTGATCTCTGGTGAGAATATCGCTATTAGTAAAATAGATTATGCCCGTTTTGGTCGTTGGTTCATAATACATGAAGGTAGTTGTTCCTGGGTCACCGCCGTTGTGTCCAATACGCGTCCATGATGGGCCACCAATCATGCCAGGCACTTCATAAACGAACGCTATAGCTTGATCTTTAATACCGCGAATGTTGGGTATTCTTTCGTGGCCAAAGCGCTGAGGTGCAAGCATTGCATCTACTGTCGCTTCTTCCATGATTCTCTTTCCATTGAAGGAACCTTTGTTCATAACAGCGGTGAGGAAATTACCTAGGTCTGACACTGAAGTCCGTAATCCTCCGTCCGGATAGGTAGCTAGTCCGTATTTTCTGTAAGCTCTCCATGAACCAACCGCAGGACCTATCAGGGCTTCTTGTGGCTCACCATCCTTATTGCCATATTGTTTGCCAAGCAGGTCTTCATCCACCTCCGAATACATCCAGCCTGTAGAGTTCATCCCGAGAGGCTGAAAAATATTTTCGCGAGTGAATACATTGAAAGGTTTTGACGTGACATTTTCTACCAGGTGGCCCGCTAAGCCAAACCCGACATTGGTGTAACGATACCCATCACCCGGTGGCGTATCCATGAAGTTATCGGATTCAGAATAGTATTTGCCAGAAGGGGTTAGGTACCCTTTTACAAAGTCGCCTAAAGCAATTGGATTATCACCGCCGGGATGATAACCAATTTCGCTATGATAAATGGTGCTATTGTCGACGATGCCTGTTGTATGCGTAAGCACATGACGTGGCGTAATAATGCCAGCGGGGTATTTGGGATTTACTAAATTAAACGGCAGATATTCATTCACGTCGGCATCAAGGTCTAACAACCCTTTTTCAACGGTTTGCATTATAGCTACACCGGTGATGGTTTTGCTGACGGAACCAATGGAAATAACAGTATTCTCCGTCATAGGTTTTTTCGTTTCAAGGTCTTCAAAGCCAAAGCCATGAGTCCACCTCCGGCCGTCGCCCTTTATAATTGCAACGGCAACACCCGGCGTGTCCGAATCCTCAACCAGCTTTGCTGCTGCTTTAATGAAATCATCGCGGTAATTTTCCGTGGACTTGGCTATGATATCAACGTCCTCTTGACTGCAACTGCAGAGAAGTAACGTTGCGGAGATGATTCCTAATGTGCGTGTCATATTCATTTTTTTCTCTCTAAAAAGTGGAAGGTTACTTCGTTTTCATCCATGGGAGACAAGGTTGCACCTATAACTTCGCGGTATATTAGTAAACGTCATAGCGTAGAAGATCTTCAGGCTGTGACCGCTTACGAATAAGATTTACTTCTTCACCATCTGATATCATAATCGCTGCGGCTTGGTTTCTTCCGCAATAATCATTCATCATTTCAAGCGAGTAGGCGCCAGCATCAAATATAGCAATAGTGTCACCAATTTCTGTGTCTTTAGGTAGTTCTCTTAGACTGGGTTGACGAATAAGAATTCTATCCAGGCTTTCCTTATGCGCATGCAAATCCGCATTCTCTTCTAGTAAATTTTTTACATGGCTCTCGCCTTCAATATCATAATAAACATCTGAACTATCACATAGCGGGCCCGCTATACGACATAATTGAGTGTCTCTGGAGTCGGCATTTGACGCGTTGATCATATGGAAATACCAGCCCAAGTGCACATCAAATAATGTACTGTACCCCGCGTCAAGATAGAATAAGGGTCTATCGAGTCTAGATTTTGAAGACTCAATTTTCGTAAGCAGGATGGCAGTGTCGCTCACCAGACTTCTGCCTGGCTCAACAATTATCTCTACCTGGCTTCCAAATTCGTCGGATATGGGTCTAATCAACACGTCAGCTAATTTTTTAAACGTTATTTCAGTACGATAATTGGCCTTATAGTGCAATGGAGCGTTTTGCCAATTTTCATCAGAGCTAGTATAGTTCTTTGGAAATCCGCCACCTAAATTGATGTGCTCAAATGGATAAGGAAGTAATGCGTTTATCTCACGTATATAAGAAATAAGGAATTTGGCTTCTTTTTCAAATGCGCTGATATCATTAACTTGGGTACCAATGTGTACGTGAACACCTTTTAGTCTGACGTGAGAAATAGAATTGCAAATTAGCGTTATAGCTTCTTTTTGTTCTTCACGAGTCATGCCAAATTTTGATTCAGCAGTGCCCGTTTCCCATCCGGCCGTGGCGCCGCTTTTAATTTCAGGGATGATACGTAAGCTAATGCTGGCCGGTTTGTTTATGGCTTTAGCAATTTCAAGTATTCGGTGCAACTCATTTAAGGAATCAACATTGATTGCCTTTATATCGTCCCTTATGACTGTTTCCAGTTCTACATGGAGCTTGGCGACGCCATTAAAAACTATCTCTGATGGTGTGTAGCCAGCCTCTTTAACTTTAAAATACTCTCCAACAGAATTCACCTCTACGCCTATTCCGTAGTTTTTCAATATTCTTAGCACCGAGATGTTTGCATTGGCTTTGCTGGCAAAACAAACAGTTGTGCTTTCGTGTATTTCACGGAAATTGGTCAGAATCTGACTTGCGTTGTACCGTAATTTTTTTTCAGAATATACAAAAAGAGGAGAACCGAACTTTTCCACCAATTGAATAGAATTAACTCCATCGATAGTTAGTTGGTTGTTACTACTCTCTAAAAAACTGTCTCTTTTCCAAGGATGAAGCGCAACTGCATGACTCATTATGAAATCTCGGCAACCAATGTTATGTGCTGAACTATTTTAAACTGAATTTTACAGGCAAAGCTTCCATAATAGGCGAATTTTGTAGAGAAGCTTCCTTTGACACCGACCTCAACAGGTAGTTATTCTACGGCTAGTGCCCCGGCGTATCCTGCGGCGGTAATTTTTGTGCTCTGACAAAATCCTTTGAAGATCGAATCTATCCAGTCTTGCACCACCGACTGGGCTACGAAGCGACATGGGTGGCGGTGGTTTTCAGTTTTGCATGAGATCGCACATGCGAGCTGATCTGCTGGAGATCATTGACGGCCAGCACCTGGTTTTTGTTGGCAAGCAGGTGAAAAACTGCGGAGAACTTTCGTGAAAGACCACTTAGTTTCTATGGAACTCCACTAGTTTTGTATCAGCCAGGCTCAGAAATCCCAGCGGGATAAACTCTATGCTATAGGACAATAAATAATGGGATTCCTCAATAAACCAGCCTTGGTCCGCAGGGCTCTCGTGGTTGAGGCGTCGGCTCAATCTCTCTATAACGCCGCCAACCTAGAGTTGCATCAACTAGAGTTGCATCAACTAGCGTTGATACGGAGCCAGCACGTATTCCGCCAGAGTAAAGTGATCCCAAGGGGTATCACTACGGCAGCAAGAAAAACAGAGGCATATAGCTGAGTGAAGAAAACGGCTCTCAATGAAATATTCCAATCTGTTGGTGTGGAGAGCTTTGTCGGTGCCTGGAGCATAGTCGCCACGGAACCTAATCTCACCCCTTTCTACATTTCTCCACACAACTCCACACAACCCCACACAAGTCCACCCAATAAAACAAACGCCTTTGCTAATCTAGCGTCCACATCAAAACAAGTATGACAGTCACAGACCATAACGGCCGATGGCAGTTTATTGTTTTCTTTGCATGATATAGCAAGATGGGGTGAGGCCCTCCACAAGGGTACGAATCTGAAAATAGAGGCACTATCAAGAATGTATAAAGGCGAAGCGTTTCCTGATGGGTCTAAAGGCCCTCACAGCTACTGGTTTGGTTGGTGGGCAGGTGAATTACGAGGGCTGCCGTTTGCTGCTCACAGGGGGTCATGCCAAGGATTTCGGTCTGCTATCGAACGTTTCCAAGATGACGCTCTAACGGTGGAAGTGCTCCCTAACATCGGCTTTGGTCATCCGACCGAAATCGCGCCGGCTGTAGCCGGGTTATATAATACTGGCTATGTGTCTTATACGCCTTTGCCGGATCAATTTCCTTCTTCTGACATGCTAAAATTTACGATAAACTATTTGCGCGGAGAAATTGATCCCTTATTTTTTAGTGGCGACGCCAATAGTTTGCTAGATAAAGCCCAAATTCCTCGTTCCGCCAAAAACATTGCAGATTCGGAAGATACTCTCTTTGAGCAAGTATTCGAACTAGACGATCAAGAGAGTAAAGTACTGACCTGTAGAATCACAGATGACGAAAGTCTTCGAGTCCAGACTGTTACCTATATTTACGATAAGCAGAGAGAAATTTCTAAAACATACTGCTTCAACCACGAAGTTAATAAGTTAATAATTTTTTAAATACTGTGCTTATGGAAAGAGCAGGCCACCTATTGAATTAGGTTTTGGGAGACTAGAGTAATGAAGCATAGTGCATATAATACGAACTTGGATCAGTTCGATGTTAAAATATTGAAGGCCTTGCACCGTAACGGCCGGATTACCAAGATACAGTTGGCCGAAGAGATCGGACTTTCGTCAACACCCTGTTGGGAAAGAATGAACAAGCTTGAAAGGGCTGGTGTTATCGAAGGTTACCACGCGGTACTCGACTATAGAAAACTGCTCAGCGTTTCATATTTCAGAGTTTTTGTCACCATCCAGAATTACTCACTCGCAATTTCAAAAGATTTTGAGAAAATGGTTCAGGAAATGCCTGAAGTGATGGAGTGCGAAGCTGTACTCGGCAAGAGCGACTACGTGATTAAAATTATGGCTGATAGTGTGGATGAATATGTGCTAATAATGGAAGGAATTTTAGGTAAGGTAGAGATAGATTATCAAACTCTTCCCGTTTCAAAATCTGTAAAATACCAGAGTGACGTAAACTTAGCAGAGCTGTACGCGCGCTTTATCTCAGGATGATTTCTGTTTTTTTACTTCCTGGTAGGAAGTCTATCCAAACTAAAAGCTATTATAGAGACTATCACTTCTTAGCACCCCTATACTACATAGTGACGTCGTAGATGAAGTGTAGGGAACAATATTTTTTTGGGGCGTCAATACATTTTGGAGCGATATATCACGCTTTACATGAACTGATAATATTTGGTAAAACTAAAAAAATGGGAGAGAAAAATGAAAGTGAAAAAAAACCTATTGTGCAGTGCCGCCGCTGGGTGCGCCATATCTTCAGTGTTAAGTACAGGTGTTTTCGCGCAGGACTCTGGCGTAGGCAGTGAGCTCGCTAATGACCTTCAGTTAGTAGAAATTGTGGTAACTGCGACAAAGCGCAATGAATCTCTGCAGGAAGTACCCTTAAGCATCACCGCTTTAACTGGCGAAGAATTGAAACGTCTGGGAGCAGACCGTTTTGAGGATTATTTGGCGCAAGCACCTGGCGTAGCATTTTCTTCAGCGGGCATTGTGAATGCTAAACCGACAATTCGGGGCATTGCCACATCAAGTTTCCCGGGTCAGGGTCAGGCTGCTGTTGGCATTTATATTGATGACATGCCTTCGTTAACGAGTGCTTTTCCCTTCGCCAATACAGATTTGCGTACGTTCGACATCGAGCGTGTAGAAATATTGCGTGGTCCACAAGGGACATTATTTGGTTCGGGTTCAGCGGGCGGTGCAATCAGGGTGATTACCAATAAGCCAGATGTGACTGAACGTGCAGGCAAAATTGAAGTAGGCTTTGGTGCTGCAAAAGGCGGAGAAATTAGCCAGAATTATAACGCTATGCTCAACGTGCCGATTGTGGAAGACTCGTTAGCGCTTCGTGTGGTTGGATACTACCGCGACGAGGGTGGATATATTGACAATATCGTCCAAAACACAAAAAACACTGGAGCCCGTGAGGCAGAAGGTGGTCGTGCCATGTTGGAATATTCATCGCAAGATGCCTTAACTCTAAGGTTCTCGGCGACCTATCAAAAAGATAGTCAAGATACAGCGGCTCCCATTGGCTTGATGGATGCATCTGTTGGTGGCATTGATGAATATGATACAAGGGGTAAAGCGCCGTCAGAAATCGAGTTGGCAATTTATAATTTCACGGGTGAGTATGATTTCGGTAGCGTCGAACTTTTTGTTTCAACTTCTTACGGGAAGACAAGCGCTCGTCTAGGTAAAGATAATAGTGCTTTTGTTCAGTACTTGCTGGACACTACTGAAGAAATAAGGTCAGGGCAAGATGTTGACGCAACTACATTTACTCAGGAAGTTCGGCTTGCGTCACAGCACGACGGCCCACTCCAATGGCTAGTTGGTGGTTTTTACTCAGATCAGTCATTTGACATTATAGAAACCTGGTCAGCTCCCTCCATAGATGAGATGCCTGTATATGTAAACATTGAGGCGAATA
>Ga0105355_10005864_pt1 | contig 10311 bp, 7 predicted proteins | sample GOMGulsemesocosm_2_FD_83508 | JGI IMG/M metagenome (GOLD analysis project Ga0105355, IMG submission 83508) | Methane-oxidizing microbial communities from mesocosms in the Gulf of Mexico - GOM9C Gulf of Mexico | ecosystem: Environmental > Aquatic > Marine > Cold seeps | place: Gulf of Mexico...
CGTGAGGGTGATGTCCGTAATAAACATACGGTGCAATTTTAGCTATACTGCGGGCAAATTTAATATCATCTTGACTAGGGTAATTTACATGCTCTTGTCCAGAGTGAATACTAACGATATTAAAATAGCCATCTTCATGATTACTTTTTATATTTTTCTTTACAAGATCAACATCTAAGGCATTAATGCCTTTAGACTTATTAAATGTCATCATTTGAGGGTTTGTATTAAAGCTACAATAACCATGAAGAGCTAATTTAATACCTTCTTTTTCAACAAAACATTGTTTTGATTCTATACCAAAATATTGAATATCATGTTCGTCTAATATACTTTTAGTCAGTTCATAAGACTCTGAACCAAAGTCAAAAACATGGTTATTAGATAAGTTCACATATTTAATATTCAAAAAATTCAATATCTTAATATTTTCTTTCTTTGAAACAATATGAGCTGATTTAACACCAAATGGCTTTTCCCCATTAGAGAATGGTGTTTCTAAATTACCAATCACAACATCATATGTTGATAATAGGTTCGCAATATCAAAAAAATACTCTTCTAAACTGCTATTCTCAATAGTACAAAAGCGGCCAAACAGACCAATATCACCTAACAATGCAATTTTCACACTTACTTCCTTGAAAAATTAGTTGTACGAAGTGTCCAACTTAGCGAACACTTCGTATTAATTTTTATTAATTTTTATTAATTTTTATTAATTTTTATTTACGATAGTTATTACTATTTACGAAATCTACATGTGAACAAATAATCCGCAAGACCTTTTCTGAAACATTTGGAACATCATAATCAAAAACTCGTCTTAAAATATCATTTGGGCTCTCATCTAAAATATTTAAACATTGAATTATGCGTTCAAAATTCAATCCAACCATCATTACTGCACCTTCAGCCATAGCCTCAGGTCTTTCATGAGTTTCTCGTATATTTAGTGCTTTAAAATTTAGTAAAGATGATTCCTCACTAATAGTTCCGCTATCACTAAGAACTGCCTTCGCGTTCATTTGTAAATTATTATAATCAGAATAACCAAGCGGTTTCATCAAGCTAATAAGGGGATGGAATGTCACCCCTTTTTCTTCAATTCTTTTTCTTGTTCTTGGGTGTGTGCTAACAATAACAGGTAAGCCAAATTTATCAGCAACCCCATTTAAACATTGTACTAATTTATCAAACGATTCATCTGGCTCAATATTTTCTTCTCTATGAGCTGATACAAGATAATAACCATCTCGTTCTAACGATAATCTACTAAGAACATCTGAGCTATTAATTGATTCACGTAGGTCATTTAATACTTCTAAAATTGGACTTCCCGTTTTTATAATAGTTTGCGCTGGCACTCCTTCTTTCAAAAGATATTCTCTAGATATATCACTATATGTTAAATTAAAGTCAGCAATATGATCTACTATTTTTCGATTGATCTCTTCTGGTACTCTCATGTCAAAACAACGGTTACCAGCTTCCATATGAAAAATAGGGACTTTCAATTTTTTAGCGGCAATAGCGCACAAACAACTATTAGTATCACCTAGAACTAAAAAAGCATCAGGTTTCTCATCTAATAAAATAGGCTCTATATTAGCCAAACATGCTGCTATTGTTTGAAGTGGCGATGATTTAGCGGCATTTAGAAAGTAATGGGGGGTTGGCAAGTTAAATTCTTTAAAGAATATCTCATTTAGCTCCACATCATAATTTTGTCCCGTATGTACTAAAATATGCTCAATAGCATTACTACTCTCTAACTTCTTTATAACCTGAGATAATCTAATTATTTCAGGCCTAGTACCGACTACAGTCATAACTTTAAGTTTTTTCATTATAATTCTCTTGCAAAAGTATCGGGATTATCACGATCAAAAATTTCATTTGCCCATAACATAACAATCATTTCTTCATCACCTATATTAGTAATATCATGAGACCAACCTGGTGCCGTTTCAACAATTTTAGACTCTTTACCTTCGACCAGTAACTCATATGTTTCATCGGAAACTATATGTCTAAATTTAAAAGATGCTTTACCTTTTATAACGAGAAACTTTTCAGTTTTAGTATGATGATAATGGCCACCACGCGTAATACCAGGGTGAGCAGTAAAGTACGAGAACTGCCCTGAATCTTGAGTTTTTAGCATTTCTACAAACGTACCACGCTCATCTCCGTGCCGCGTTACTGAATAAGAAAACTGCTCAGGGGTGAAATAACTGACATAAGTTGAGTATAAAGCTCGGATAAATTCAGTACCTACTTTTTCGGTAATAAGTGACTGTTTGCTACTTTTGAACTTAGCCAATTGCTCGACAACATCACCGACAGTAGTTTTGTAAACTGGCGATATTTCACAAACTTTACTATTAGCAATAGTAGGTTCTAATAACCGTAGAAAGTTCTTACAAACATCATCGATATACACTAAATTCAACTCTGCTGCTGAATTGTTAATAGATATAGGCAAATCATTAATTGTATTAAAACAAAAAGTAGCTATAGCTGAGTTATAATTTGGGCGACACCACTTTCCAAAGACATTGGGCAATCTGTAAATATACACATCTGCTCCAGTTTGAGTTTGATATGTATTAATAACACCTTCAGCGCCAGCCTTACTAATGCCATAAGCATTATCCAAAGAAGCTTGAGTAGATGATGTCAAAACAATAGGAGTTTTCTTATTTTTAGTCACCAATTGCTTAACAATTAATGCTGTTAAATCAGTATTCCCCTTTTTAAACTCAACATCGTTTTTAGGGCGGTTAACACCCGCTAAATGGTAAATAAAGTCGGCTGCACTAACTTTATCTAAAATTTCAGCTAGCGAGCTATTGCGGGTAATTGTGCTGATATTTGTATAACCAGCCTCATTGAGGAATACACATAAATTTTGGCCAATAAACCCATTAGCACCTGTAACTAGAATATTCATTTAAACACCTTCAGGTACAATTAAGCTGCCTGCTTCGATATCACGCATAAAATCAAGTTTACGCAACAAATCGGCCATCCCTTCAACATCTAAACGATGTGTGTTGTGTGAGTTATAATCCTCAACTACAGAAAGATCTTTCTCTCCTTCATCGGTATATTGCGAATAGTTTAAATCCCGATTGTCTGCAGGAATTCGATAGTATTGCCCTTGGTCTTGTGCAACAAACATTTCTTCACGACTACATAGAGCTTCATATAACTTTTCTCCGTGTCGAGTACCAATTACATTTACTTTGTACTCAGGTTTTTTCATTAATTTGAAAATAGCTTTAGTTAGTACATCAATAGTTGCGGCTGGGGCTTTTTGAACAAAAATATCGCCGTTAGTTCCATGAGTAAATGCATGAATAACAAGGTCAACTGCATCATCTAGAGTCATCATAAATCGGGTCATATTTGGGTCAGTAATTGTAATGGGTGAACCCTCAATAACCTGACGAACAAATAAAGGGATAACAGAACCACGTGATGCCATTACATTTCCATAACGTGTTGTACAGATAGTCATACCTTCAGGTACATTTCTAGATTTTGCGACAATGATTTTTTCCATCATAGCTTTCGATGTACCCATAGCATTAATTGGATAAACAGCTTTATCTGTACTTAAACAAACAACATTATTAACATTATGGTTTATGGCGGCTTCCAAGACATTTTCCGTACCAATAACATTTGTTTTTACGGCTTCTAAAGGATAGAACTCACAAGAAGGTACTTGTTTAAGAGCTGCAGCATGAAATATAAAATCTACTCCTCTCATACAGTTTGATACACTTTGGTAATCTCGTACATCTCCAATATAAAATTTTAATTTATTAGAGTTGAATCTTTTCCGCATATCATCTTGCTTTTTTTCATCACGAGAAAATATTCTAATTTCTTTGATATCACTTGAAAGAAAGCGTCTTAACACCGCATTACCAAATGAACCAGTACCACCTGTAATAAGTAAAATTTTATCTTTAAACATTTATAGAGCCCTATTGAAATTCGAAAAACTTGCTTGAAACAAAGTTAAATATTTGTATTTTACAAATATTTATTATAAATAGATATTATCAATTTAAATTACGTAATTCTAAATTTAGAATTTTTTGAGAAAATACAAACTGAAAAATAAAAGCAGGTAAAAGTGCTAAAATGGTTATCATAATTACATCGGTCCATTCTGTTAATAAATGAGGGAAAAAATAAATTAGAACAAACTTCAAAACAACAGCTAAACTTAAGCATTTTAGTTGAATAGCTAATTTATTTAAGCCGTTAGCAACACAAGCAGAGTAATTTATTCCCATCATAACGAACACATAGAAAGAAAAAATTAAACTAGTATTATTATCATGCTTTATCACGCCCTCGCCTAGCCATAATTCAAAGACGTATGGTAAAACAAAACACAGAAGTGGCATACAAAATAGTGAACTTATTAATATATAACGCATCATTTTATCAATTTTTAATATTCTTTTCGTATTATTTAGTGCTTTGGCTTGACCAATAGCACTCCATAGCGGAACGGTTAGCGTTGAAAATGCGATTAAGAAAACGGAAAATACTTTGAAATATATTTGATACTGTACAACATCTTCTGCATTATTAAATTTCAATATAATAAATTCATTACTTCCATTTACTAGCAATAAACAAACTTGGATCCAAAAAAATTTGGAACCGGTGACTAACAGTAAAATGGCATCATTCAATTTAACGCTTAACCTGCCTTGGCCCCAACTAGAGATTATTTTAAAAACATATAAAGTCGCTAGGAGTAATGGACCACAAATACAAATTCCATAGACTATCGTTAAAATCAAAAAATTATTGGTGTCATCATAGGGATTAAAGGTAAGTAAAAATATAAGAACTAGAAGCTGAGAAAGAAATGGAATGAAATTGGCAATTGCACTTTTTTGCATTGCTAAAAGAATAGAAACAACAAGTCTCAATGGAAATTGGATGAAAACTATAAATGCGGTTATTAGCACCACATAATCAAAATTATTAATGCCTGTAGTTTTAGTATTTTGATTTAGAAATGAAAATGGCTGGTAAATATAACATAGGAATGCAACTAAAATGATAAGTGTACTTAGCAAAATTAAAACCACATAACTACTAAAAATAAGCTCTTTAGCTTTAGCTAAGTTATTAGCCGCTAGATTATGAATTAATTCATTTTTCAACCCATTACCTAAGCCTAAATCGAAAAACAATAGCCAGTTAAACAGTGCTAACAAAGCAAACCAACCACCAAGTAAGCTTTGGTCATCGAAATAGTTTAAATAAGCGGGTATAGCCAAAACCCCGACAAAAATAGCAGCTACTTTTAAAGCCAAAGAAACCGATATATTTTGCAATAATAGTTTTGTCTTTATCATTTATTTCCCCTCCGCCTTATATAAACGATTAGTAGTATTATTTAAATTAAAAAGCTCCCCGTCTTTCTTATATGACGATAATAAATAAAAAAGAAAAATATAGGTTAAAGAAAAATAGTAATGCGGCTCTTTACTTAAAAAGCTTACAACATATACGAAGATTATTATTTTAGATAATAAGCTAATACCTTTTTGGCTAAAGATTCCATAAATCCAACCTAAGCTATAAATAAGGCCACCTATTCCGAAAGCAGCAAGGAAAAATGTGGGGGTAGATAATTGCGCGGCATGCGTCAATTTAGAATATTCAGCCAAACTATCAAAAAGACCGAGCCCAAAGTATGGATGTTCAGTAAATAATTTTAAATTAGTAATTGGAGATGCTATTCTTTCGACTACCGACGGTGATTCTGTCGCTGTAAATTTTGCAAAATAAGATGGCATTATATCAGCTAATAATGTTAGCAATGGTACTAAAACATAAAGTATAAACAGGGCGAAGGATATACCCAATATAAACAATAGCTTTTTCATTAGTGGCGATAGCCTGACAGCAGATATCCAGTAGCATAAAAATAAGAACAAGAAAATAATAGCAGCCGTAGACACTGTCGTAATTAGAGCGGACGACAGTATTAATAATCCACTTTTTTTATATCTAAATTTCCCTTTAATTAGAATCAATAAAGCCAAAGTTAAATACGTACCAAAAATCCCTGGTTCCCAAAATGGCCCCATATTTCGGTATGCCATATGATTATCGTAAACAAAGAATATAAAACCAGATTTATACGGCAAACCATTTATATTTACATATACAGGCAAGCTTAAATTATAATGTAAACCATTCACTAAAAAGTAAACAATTATGGATACCAGAGCCAAAAAAGAAACTGTAACAACTAAATACCTAGAGAACTTATTCACACAAATCAACGATGAAAATAAATAAGAAAAAGTCAGTAATATAAAAAACTTAAACATAGCAGTAACATTTGACATACTAGGGTTAATTAAAGTAGAAAGTAGAGCAACTAAGAGCAAGGATATAAAGAATAAATTAGCTTTAGTATTATAGAGTAAACAATTAAATTTTTTTTGAAAAACAACATACGAAGATAATAAGAAAATAGGGATAATTAAAAATATATGAAATTGACTCCCCTCAATTGAAGACAATGCATAACCGCTAGTTGTTAGTGTACAAATAACCAATATAAAGCCGATTACTTTATAAACGTTTTCACTAAAACTTATACCCTGTCGAGGCTGATAATGGTTGATTTTTAGACTCACTCTATTTATTACGTTTATTTTTAAACTCTTGATATTTTATAACAAAACTTTCATCACGACTTAACCCTAATATAGGTTTTATAAATCGGAAAACTTGTAGTGAAATTCTTCTATACCATGGATAAAGTATAATATTGCCAATTTTTCTCTCATAAGCACAATCAGCCAAAACATATCTAGGATGCTTTAAAGGGAACTCAAGAGGCTTTGTGGCTAATTCACAGAAACGACCTGTCATTGTTTTATTGGTTGATGTCCCTCCGTGTGTAGAAAGCTCATCAGCACCAATATTTCTAATTTGGTTATATATGGGAGATATACCGTATAGACTATTTACCCTCAAGGAGAATAGCATTTGACGATCCCAAGATGCCTTTTTTCTATTATCATTTAAAAGCGATCTTGTTTTTAAAACAACATCTCTATCTTGCTCAAATAAGTGTTTATTTTGATAATTGTCTCTAATTGAATTCAAAGATATGTCCGAAACTAAATCTAATTCACCATCGTAATATTCATTAAATTTATCTGCCCAACTAGCCCAGCCACAAGGTAGTAAATGTTGCGTAAAAAAATAGCTAGCGCCATTCGCCTCTTCACACTCTTCTAAATAGTTTGTACCACACACCCAGAGTACTCTATTGTCGTTTTTGTATTGCTCCAACATATCTCGACAGTAATCAAAAAAGGTAACTTCAGGTAAATTATCATCTTCGAGGAATATAGCCTTATCTTCTTGTGAAAAAACCCATTTAGCACCACAACCTATGCGATCATATACGCCTTGATTTTCAACTGCATAATTTTTTACGATCTCGCATTCCCAATCAATAAGAGTTTCAATGTATTCTCTTACGTCTTTTGTAGCTATAGCTTCTTCATCATTACGTGGACCATCAGCAATAATATAAATTTTACTAGGAGATACTTGCCTAATACGATCTATTATTCGTTTCAAAGTATCTTTTCTTTTAAAAACAAATAAAACAACTGGTATGTCGAACATTGTAAAGCCTCAAAAAATTATATTATAATAACAAAATATTGTTAAAGTGATTTTAGAAAATTTGCTAAAGGTGATTGATACTTCTTAGTTATAAAATTGTCATCCTTGAGACAATTAATCTTCATTTCATTTACTTTAGAAGGCGAACAGCTCAAAGCTTTCCGTACCGAGTTTAATTGCCCTTGATAATCATTTGCCTGAGACAAATAACCATTTACGTTCTCCATAATATAATCGCCAATATCACCAACCTCACTTACAATAACGGGAGTTCCAACCGATATGCTTTCAGCGATCTTAGTAGGAAAGCCCGCAATTGTATCTCTTTTGCTATCCCTAAACAATAAAGAAAAGCTACATGATTCAAGGGTATTTACCACATCAAGGTTACTTGCGTGACCATGAAAGATGACCTCTTTAGAGATTATTTCAATATTTTCAGTTGAAGAAGGTACACATTTTAAAAACTCAGCTGATGAAAAACCGTAAATATGTAATTTAAAGTTATAACCTTCGATTTTTAAATCTGAAAAAACTTTAAAAATCAAGTCAACTCGATCCTTTAAAGAGTCAACATCATCTATCTGCATATCATCTCTAAAAGGACGGCCTGCATAAATAAAACTATGTGGTGTAACAGCAACACATGCACGCTCCTTTCCTTCTTTTTTGATATTCAAAGGAGGTATTATTATAGTTTTTAGTTTTGATTGATTATAATAATTTGAAAGAAACTTACTTATACATATCACTCCGTCAGCCATCTTATTACAGAGGATTTTTTGAAATGAATCATCAGCTGATTTTATAATATTAAAAACAAAGCTTTTAGATTTTATAGTCAACCAATCAACACAATCAACAATTACCTTTACTCCATTTTTCTTACAAAATCTAATCAGAAAAAAATTAAATAAGGACAAAGTTGGACTGCCATAAATGACTACAGCAAAAACATTACTTTTATCTTTTTCTAATAATATATAATTTTTTACTTCCCGAAGAGCAGCCGAAAATCGTAACCAACCTTTGAGGCCCGGTGGATAAGGCAGTGAATGACAATCAAAACCCTGCTGTATTCTATTTTGGCTTAATTTATAATTAGACGGTTTGTAATCTGGATCAGTATCAATAACTTTAACTGTATATCCCAACTCTTTGAAAAGGATGGCGTTACCATACACCCTTTTACCTGCTGCATTACCTTTAGGAAAATGAAAGTTCCCTATATATATTATACTTTTATCAATTGGCATTTTTTCATCTAATGTTATATAAGTTTAAAGTTATTCATTAAGTTCAAGCTATTTTTTAAAAAGCTTTATACCATGGCATAGGTTTGTCAAAACCTTTTTGGATATGGTATTCAGGTTTAAAATCCAGAAGCTCTTTTACTTTCCTGATATCAGCTTGAGTATGACGAACATCACCTGGTATGAATTCTTGATAAACTGCTGACTTATTATATTCAACACAGTTTTTTTTAATACTGTTTGTAAGCTGCTAAACAGCGTATTTAATGCTGTTCTATCGCCAAGTGCGACACTATAAATTTGATTTAGTCATTTATCGTTTACGGTTGATGCTATAGTGTTTGATTGCACTACCTTTTAAACTTAAAAACTCAGATTTTATATCCCCTTTAAAAAAACCGCTCGTCATTGGAACACATATTGATGCACTCAATTACCACTTATTCGCTAAAAAACATGATTTATAATCACTTAATCATAAAACGTTCTTTTAGCCCAATAGGTTCCCACATTGAGACTGCAAGCTTCAACATCACCAATTACTACTTCGAACAGGCTTTGCGATGGCTGGCATTATATCTATACCACACTTGTGATTCCAGTAAATCATATACATTTCATTTGGAAACAGACCTTATAAAACAGGTTTATTGTTCCTGAATAAGTCTGAGCAATTGGATTATTAAACAAGTTAAGGGTGACGGTTTAGGTTCAAGATGATGCCATTAGTTACTAGGACGAGCTAATTTGCTTTTATCCATTTCTATTTTGTTCTTTCGAACTTAGTTATCTTTCTAATTACCATTACATAACACGCGAACATAAAGATAAAGCTTGTAAGCATTATTACCTCTGGAACTTTAAAATATTCACCCGACAAACCAAAAGCTGACATACCCGCTGCACATGTAGAAATAATAACTAGTGCTTGGCGAGTAGTAAAACCGACACGTTGCAGTATGTGGTGAAAGTGGTCTCTATCAGGTTTGAAAGGTGACTTCCCATTTTTATAACGTCGTACGACTATTGCTAACATGTCCATTAAGGGTATTGCGCAAATCCATAAAGCCGTAACTGGGCGAAATGAAGCTTGCTCGTTTTGTGTGCCCATGGTTAATAACCAAATAACGCTTAAGCCGATGAACATGCTGCCGGCGTCACCCATGAAAATTTTCTTCGCCTTTTTATTTAAACCGAGGTTGAAAATCAAATAGGGGATGGTTGCTGTAGCTAGTATTAGTGGGTAGCTTATATAATCAACTTGACCACTCATAATAAACAAAACAGCAATAGAGGCAAATGTATTAATACTTAAACTACCGATTAAGCCATCAATTCCGTCAACCATATTAAAAGC
>Ga0105355_10005868_pt1 | contig 10306 bp, 8 predicted proteins | sample GOMGulsemesocosm_2_FD_83508 | JGI IMG/M metagenome (GOLD analysis project Ga0105355, IMG submission 83508) | Methane-oxidizing microbial communities from mesocosms in the Gulf of Mexico - GOM9C Gulf of Mexico | ecosystem: Environmental > Aquatic > Marine > Cold seeps | place: Gulf of Mexico...
CCATATCCAACATTTTGTCATAATCATCTGCTGATTTCTTATCCATAAATGTTTTTGCCTCCACCCCATGTCTAATGACGACAAATCGACTTTCAACTGCCATTATTATTCCTTAGTTATATTCGTGAACTTAAAAAGACTCTGACTTACGACAGTACAATATCACAACAAACCGTGAAACTGTATATAAAAACAGTGTTCCTTTATTTTAAATCAAAGCCTATCTACTACTTTCAATATTTCAACCCAAGGTAAACGGCAGCCAAACAATAAAGAAACATAGATAATAGGGCGTTATTGTTACCTTTGCTACAGATAAACTTCGCGTAACATTTACCGAATAATTTTAGCATCAATAAACCATAGAGCACTCTGACACATATAATGACTACTCATACTGATTTTAAACATAATAACTTTAGCTTTTGGTAAAACTAAACAATTTTTCCAACCAAGACTTTCCATCAGCTCTTTCCTTTAAACAATCTTTATTTACTGACACTCCCGCTATAATAGCAGGATAAGTTTCCGTATTAGCGCAATTTGAAGTGACTGCGTTACCCGTTTTCACTTCAAAAACCGTCATGGCGATAGTATTCGGTTGTTTATTGGTTTTATTCACTACGCCCTGCTTTTTAATAAATTCAGTAAAAAGCAACAATGCACCGCTACTTCCCGTTAATCCTGTTGGTTTATTATTATCTTTTCCCAACCAAGTAGTGACTAGGTTTTTCTCATCGAAACCTACAAACCAGCTATCGCGCAGATCATTACTAGTACCTGTTTTTCCTGCTACCTTGCCATTTTTCAATCGCCAAGTAAGCGATTTTGCCGTACCTGTTTTTGCCACCTGCATTAAAGCATAATCCATAAGATATGAAGCATTAGTGGAAATGATTTTTGTGGTGGCCGGTTCAAATTGCCACAACGTTTCACCATAAGATGAAACAATTTTATTAATCGCGTGTACTTGCTCTAATTCGCCTTGTTTCGCAAACGCTAAATACATTTGATTAATTTGCAGTGGTGACATATTAATAGCGCCAAGTAATATGGAAGGACGCGTGACAATATCGTCTTCAAAACCAAGTAAATGGATAGCATTAGCAACATTTTCTAACCCTAAGTTCATACCTAAATTTACGGTTGGAATATTTAAAGAGTTAACTAAACCATCAATTAACGGCACTTGGTGACGGTACTTACCATCATAATTTTTAGGCTGCCATTTTTTGCCTTGACCATTGTCACCTGTATCACTACTTAATGTTATCGGTTCATCGGCAAGTACACTGGCAAAATTAAATTGCTCAAAACGCTCGAGTGCAGCCAAGTAAATAGCAGGTTTAATTAATGATCCCACCGGCCTTTTAGCGTCTAATGCACGATTAAAACCTGCAAAACCATTTTTTCTATCGCCTACAAGCGCACGAATTTCAGCACTCTCAATATCGGTAACAATCATCGCTGCTTGTAATTCTTTTTGCTGATGCTTTTTCTCTAGTTGCGCTAATTGAGTAGCAACACTTTCTTCTAATAACTGTTGAGAAACATGAGAAAAGCCAGTAAATACCCGAACACCTGTCTTTTGTTGATAAGTACTTAAATGTTGATTAAGTTCTCGTTTAACTAATTGCAGATAAGCAGGATATTGCTCTGTTTTAAAACGTCTATTTTTACGTATCGAAAGCGACGAAGTCAGCGTTTGCTCAAATTCTTCGACAGAAAGCAAGTTTTGTTCAAACATCAAGCGCAAAATCAAATCACGACGTTTTTTTGCTCTATCAGGGTATCGCCATGGATCGTAATAACTTGGGCCTTTTACCTGGGCAACTAAAAGTGCCATTTGGCCACTACCTAACTCAGCTAAAGGCTTACCAAAATAAAACTTCGCCGCTAAACCAAAGCCATAAATACCATTCGCATAATGTTGCCCTAGATAAACTTCGTTAATGTAAGCCTCAAGCAGCTGATCCTTGCTATAACGTACTTCAATAATTAACGCCATGATTGCTTCTTTAACTTTTCTAACCAGCGTTCTTTCTCGCGTTAAAAACATATTTTTAACAAGCTGTTGCGTTAAAGTGCTGCCACCTTGAACAGTACGACCAGCAATAATATTGTTATACAAGGCACGTAAAATACCTAAGGGAGAAATCCCTTGGTGATGATAAAAGTCGCGGTCTTCAATCAATAGCAAAGTATCAAGTAAAAGCGTAGGCATATGCTCTAATGCCACTAAAATTCTATCTTCCTTATTATCAGGCACTAATCTCGCCAATAAAATTGGCTCTAACTTCACTTGGCCCACAGCAGCATTATCGATAAACAACTTATTAATTTTGTTATTCGCATAGTCAATGGTTAAGTGAACTGCTGCGGTGTTTGTCTCTTGGCTAATATCAAGTTCAACATTAGGAAAAGCAAATGCACGACGATAAATAATTAGCCTTTGCGCTGATTGGGCAAACTGCCCCGGTACTTTTACTGACTTAACTTTACTGTAGCCATTTGTTCTTAGTGACTTTGTGATGTGCTTTACATCAATAGTATCGCCAACGTGAAATGACTCTATTTGACCATAAACTTGTGCAGGCACCTGCCATCGCTGACCTTCAAAAGTTTTTTGCACTTTAGCATCTAAATAAATAACAAAAATTACTAACGCAAATGAAAGCGAAAAAGCTAATTTTGCTCCGGTAAAAAACAACCAGCGTAACCACATTTTATTGGCACTAACTGACTTTTCAGTTTTCTGCTTTTTAGGCATAAATTTACGCAATCCTAGGTTTTAATTTTTAAATGACGTTTGGTTTTATTGGTTGGCTCCGCGTTCGCAGGATCGTCTGGCCAAAAGTGTCTTGGATAATTAGATTTCATATCTTTTTGTACCGCTTGATAACTACCAGCCCAAAATTGTGCCAAATCTTGCGTCACTTGAATAGGACGTTTTGCTGGGGATAATAACTCTAATAATAATGGAATACCGTCTTTATTATTAGAGTTATTATTAACACCTCCTATGCTAGGTGTTTCTGTAGAGCCATAAAGCTCTTGCATAGGTAGCGATACTTTAGGCGATTTCTCTGTTGAATAACGAATAGGACAATGGCGCCCTGTTGGACCAATATAAACACTAGGTGCTGCTTGTTTTAATATTTGCTGTTGTTGGTAATCAAGCAAAGACAACAACATCGATGATAGGTCTACTTTAGCTAACTTGGCAGTAGACTTTATTTCACCAACAAAAGGCACAAACCAAGCAGATAAATTTTCTAATAAAGCTTTTTCACTAATATCGGGTAGATTATAGTTTGAAAAATACTGATTCAGCCACTGCCATCTAGCTTTCAATGCGAGATCTTTCTCTTGCCAATTAAGAAAACCCAAGCCTTTTTGCTTAACAAGATCACTCCACATTTTAGCGATACTTGCCGTTGTTAAGGTATTTTGAGTTATTTTTTCTTGCAAGGTCAGTGCAGCTAATTTCGTTTGTGAACGAGCTATTATTCTACCGCTAGCATCATCAAAAACAGCAACTTCTTGGCTAATTATTTGCTCAGCAAACACCTGCTCTATTTGGGGTAAGTCAAGTTTAGCAGCCAAACGGACTTGTAAAATCCCTTGTGATTGCATCAAATCAGCAATCACTAAAAACTCTTCTCCCGCTAAGGCATCTTGATCATTTAAGGTGACTCCTTTGCCATTAGCACAAATAAAGTCACCATGCGCACCACGAGCCTTAGCCACACGCTCAGGATAAGCATAAGCAAGTAACAAACCCGTTTTATCTAGACCCATATGCCTTTTTATCAGAGAATCAAAGCCTATTAATTTCATTCTTTGCGCTAAGTTTTTAACTTGTTTGACAATATTAGCCAGCGCTCCATAAGGTTTATGCCATTGAGATTGCAACTGAGTAACTCTATGCTCAAGATTACAATCAAATCTACTATGTTCATTTGGCAGAATGTCTCGCTCTTCTAATAATGCGGTAATCATACAAGCGAGAAAAGTAAGTTGTGGAATATTTTCTTGTGGTATTTCTTTCGCTACTACCGTTTTTGCACAAAGTAACATGTGAGCAAACCGGGGATGACAAGGTAATTGCGCTACTTGCTCACCATGTTTAGTTAATCGGTTGTGTTGGTCTATAATGGCTAAACTTTTAAGTTCTTGCCATGCTTGTTGCTCTTTAACCGCTGTGGGCAGCTCTAATAGAGGTAAATCAGCTAAAGTATTCACTCCCCATCTTGCCACTTCTATTAGCGTAGGTAATAAGTCAGCTTGCTGAATATCATTGACACTTTGATCAGGTCGACGCTCAAAGTCGTCTTTTGCATATAAACGAATACACTTACCTGGCATTAAGCGACCTGCTCGCCCAGCCCTTTGTATTGCGGAAGCTTTGGCTATGCGTTTTTGTACGAGTTTATTCATCAAACTAGCACTGTCATAGCTAGCTACTTTTTCTAAACCACAATCAATAACTAAACTAACACCTTCAATGGTCAGTGATGTTTCAGCAATATTAGTCGCCAGTACTAATTTTCGCTTACCGGACTGACAAGGTTCAATCGCTTGTTGTTGTTGCTTTAACGTTAAATCACCAAACAAAGGACAAAGCAATAAGTCTTCTATAAGATCTGAGCTTAAAGCTTGTGCAATAAAACGAATATCAGCAATACCCGGGAGAAAAACTAACGTAGAGCCTTGATGCTCAAATGCTTGCTTTTTTATCACATTAAGGGCGTGCGTTCGCCAACGTTGAACATTAATAGGAGCGTTATAACTAACCTCAACAGGATAGCTTCTCCCTTCACTTGCAACCGTAATTGCGTCTGACAATGCTTTGTTTAAATAATCAGTATCTAAGGTTGCCGACATCAATAATATTTTTAAATCATCACGTAAACCTTGCTGAATATCACGCGTTAAAGCAAATGCTAAATCGCCATGTAAACTACGCTCATGAAACTCATCAAACACCACTAAAGCACAGTCACTAAGCTCTGCATCTTGTTGAATAATTTGCGTTAGAATACCTTCAGTTATTACCTCTAAACGGGTATTTTTAGAGACTTTTGTTTCATTTCGCAAACGATAACCAATAGTTTTCCCTACAGGTTCATCTAATTGATTAGCGAGGTATGTCGCTATATTTTTAACAGCGAGGCGGCGAGGCTGTAATAAATATATTTTTTGCTGTGTTAATACTTCAAGCTTAAGTAACCACAAGGGTAAACAAGTAGATTTTCCTGCCCCGGGTGGCGCAGACAAAATAACGGTGGGGTACTTTGTTAATGTTTGACAAAAGTGAGTTTTAATTGCCTCAATAGGCAGAGGTTTTAATGCAGACATAAGAGCTAAACAGTAGAAAACAACAAACGCTACTATAACAATTTTTAGGCTTTAATAGGTAGCCAAGTTAAAAAATAGCTAAGCTTTTGATCTTGACTATAATAATAACAATATTAAGAAAATAAGGTTGTTGATGATGAGTAAACACAATAGCAACAGTGTTGAGTTTTGTTTTCTAGCTGAACCCACTGATGTAAATTTTGGCGGTAAAGTTCACGGTGGCATGGTAATGAAATGGATAGATCAAGCATCTTATGCTTGTGCTGCTAAATGGAGTAAACGTTATAGCGTCACAGTTTCTGCTAATGGGATTCGTTTTATCAGGCCCATCCTTGTCGGCCAAATGGTGACGGTTACTGCTTCTATTGTTCACACAGGACGCAGCAGTATGCATATTTATGTAGTCATTCGGGCTCACGATCCTAAAGAAGATAAACCAGTAATTACCAACCGTTGTTTCATCACTTTTATGGCCACCGATGAAAGTGGTTACCCAATCAAAGTGCCTAAATTCGACCCTAAAAATGATGAAGAGTCTATGTTAGAAGAAGTGGCTATGCATGCTAAAGATTTTGCAAAGCAATTAGATCAAGGCTTTGAAGATAAACTAGGCTGGAAATGAAACAACTTTATTTGTTTGGTTGCTAAAACGATAAGCGCTTATATGACTATATGACTAAGTAAAAGTCGTTATCGCTGCTTCGTTAATGCATAGCAATGTTTAGTTACAACCTTATGAATATTTAAATAAATATAAACTTGCAAACAAAATATAATATGCTTACTTGGCAAGCGCTTAAAAAATTGCTATCAATGATGTTCGACAAAACTTAGCCAAAGGTGATCATACTCATGCAATATTCAGCACTCGGAAGTTATCGCATTGAACAACAAAACAATATTTTATTGATTGATATTGATGAACAAGGCACTTTCAATGATGTTATTAGCGAACAATATCATAAGGATATTAAAATTATTACTCAGAAAATGCGTAATAATCCATGGGCATCACTCATCTCATTTAAAGGCACTGGTGTATTTACTCCAGAGGTTGAACAAAATTTAATTGAGACCACTCATTATCGCGTAGAAAATGGCATGATAGCCATTGCTGCCGTTATAATAGATAGCGCCTATGCCGACACCTTACAGATGCAGCTACAACGCATTTATCAAAACTGCTCTGTCCAATTTTATTTTTTTAGCGATACTAAAAATGCTAAACATTGGTTAGATAGCTTTATTAATTAAACAATAGTGATATCACATCGCTTTATCGTAAATTAATCCAAAATCCGTAGATTGACGTAACGGGTAAATAGGATATTAGCCATACAGCCCTCCATATTAATCAAACATAATTGGCAATTCAATATTTCACAAAGTAAAATGAGTTAAAACTGATGACTCATTCTACCCAATGAAAATTAATTTAAAAAAAGCGACGTTAATTAAACGTTATAAGCGCTTCCTTGCAGATATTATCTTAGAAGATGGTACTGAAACAACTTTACACGTGGCTAACACAGGTGCAATGACAGGGTGTGCAGAGCCTGGTGACACTATTTGGTATAGCACCTCCACGAACCCTAAACGTAAGTACCCATTTAGCTGGGAATTAACACAAACCAAAGATAATCATTTTATTTGTGTCAATACGATGCGCGCTAATCAACTGGTAGAAGAAGCTATTAAGGCCGACTTAATTAGCGAATTAGTTGGTTACAAGAACCTTAAACGAGAAGTTAATTATGGAAATGAAAACTCGAAGGTAGATATTTTCTTAAGCCAAGGAACTTCAAAATCAACAAGAAATGATGCTTATGTCGAGGTGAAAAGTGTTACTTTACTGGGGCAAACAATAAAACAGCAAGCTGAAGGTCAAGGTTTTTTTCCTGATACGGTAACCACTCGAGGACAAAAGCACTTACGTGAATTAACCAACTTAAGCCAACAAGGCACCCGTACAGTGTTATTTTTTGCTATACTGCACAGTGGCATTAATAAAGTTTCAGCTGCTAGCCATATTGATGAAAAATACAGTGAATTATTAAAGTCAGCACAAACAGCAGGAGTTGAAGTTATTGCTTACAAAGCTAATTTTCAATTAGAAAAAGCTCAATTATTATCAAGTCAACTAGAGATACAGCTAACTGTAAGCATTGCAGTAAATAACCAATAATTTTTAATTGCCACTAAAAAGCAAGATAATGGTTGACTAACCCTAGGTAAAATTGCTAAAAAAGCTTGCTCAATTAAAAAGTCAAAGATAGAGGCTGAGTAACTCATGTTTTGACGGTCAATAAACCACTGATATTAAAGTGATTATTTTTTATTTTGACTTAATTAACCCAAAGCATTGATTTTTATCATGAGTGATACCATATAGTTCTGATATTTTAGGTCTATTATATAATAGTATTGCCAATTACAACCAAGGTAAAAAGTTAACTGATGTTTTCATCAAACAACCTTGGTCTTTGTAGTATTAGGAGATTCATCATGCCAACAAGCAAAGGCAAAACATTAGGTATATTAGCGTTAGCTGGCGTAGAGCCGTACCAAGAAAAAGCTAACGAAGAATATATGGATACCCCCCAGCAAGAACATTTTAAAAAGATTTTAGATGCATGGCGTGTCCAACTTCGTGAAGAAGTAGATCGTACCGTGACTCATATGCAAGATGAAGCGGCAAACTTTCCTGATCCGGTTGATAGAGCCGCTCAAGAAGAAGAGTTTAGTCTTGAATTACGCACTCGTGATCGTGAACGTAAACTCATCAAGAAAATTGAAAAAACTTTACAATTAATTGAAGAAGATGATTTTGGCTTTTGTAAATCTTGTGGTATCGAAATTGGCATTCGCCGCTTAGAAGCAAGACCGACTGCCGATCTTTGTATTGAATGTAAAACCTTAGCAGAAATTAAAGAGCGTCAAATGGCTGGCTAAGTCATTGACTAAGCAAGTATCACTAAGTAGCACTCTGCCCTATGAGCGACCACAGTTACCAAGCACCAACGCTTATCGTGGTCGTTTTGCTCCATCACCTTCTGGATTACTCCATTTTGGCTCTTTAATCGCTGCGCTTGCTAGCTTTTTAGACGCTAAATCTTTTGTTACACCTGACGGTAAATCAGGACAATGGTTAGTACGCATAGAAGATATCGATCCTCCTCGCGAACAAGCAGGTGCTAGCTCAGCTATTTTAGCAACACTTGAAGCGTTCGGTTTATATTGGGATGAACCGGTACTTTATCAAAGCCAACAATCTGAAATCTATCAAGATACCTTAAGCGACTTACAACAACAAAACCTCAGTTACTACTGTCAATGCACTCGAGCAGAAATAAAAAGTATTGGTGGGATTTATCAAGGCCATTGCCGCACACGAAACAGGCCTAAAAACAACAGCGCTATTCGTTTAATTAACCAACATGGCATTTATCAATTTGATGATCTTTTCCAAAAACAAGCGCAAGAAAAAGTAGAGTGTGATAAAGCGCTAGCCAAAGAAGATTTTATCATTCATCGTAAAGATGGCTTATTCGCTTACCAGCTGGCGGTGGTGGTTGACGATATTTATCAAAAGATTAACCATGTGATTCGCGGTTGTGACTTACTTGAGCCAACAGCCAGACAATTAACATTATTCGCAACTTTAAATAGCTCAATACCCAAATATGGACATGTACCTTTAGCCGTAACAACGAAAGGCTATAAACTAAGCAAACAAAACAAAGCCCCTGCTATTAATAACAACAATCCACAACCAGCATTAATCGCAGCGCTAAAGTTTTTAGGGCAAGCGCCAGATCCTAACCTCATTAACGATAACGTTGATGACATTATTCGTTGGGCAATTAATCATTGGTCACGAGATAAAGTCGCTAAGGTAAAAGAAATAAGTATCGAATAACATTAAAATAATACCAACTATCCTTATGATCCTACTTTTAAAGTAGCTTTAGTACTATTGAAACGAATGAATATAAACTATAGAAGTGCCTGATATGAATCTTAATTTTTCTGAATTTTCTGCAAGCCAGCGTTATCATTTAATGACACAAACGATCATTCCAAGACCCATCGCCTGGGCTTTAACTGACTCCCATAATGGCTCACTTAATTTAGCCCCGTTTTCTTATTTTACCGCGGTATCAAGCGCACCGCCTATTTTAATGATTTCCGTTGGCCACAAGCCCAATGGCGATAAAAAAGACACCTTAGTCAATGTAGTTAGCACTAATAAAATGGTGATACATATAGCTTCAGAACACGATTCGACACTCGTTACTCAAACTGCAGCAAGCTTACCTCATGGTGAATCAGAGCTAACTGCAGCGGCTTTAAAAACAGTTCCTTTTGATGGTTTCTCACTACCTAGACTCGCCCAGTGTGACATTGCATATGGCTGCGAATTATATGAAATAAAAGAACTTGGCGATGTGCCACAAAGCTTAATTTTTGTCGAAATTAAACAAATATACATTAACGATAACGTTATCGAACTTGACGAAAAACAAAGAATAAAAGTCCATGCAGATAGGGTTAACCCCTTAGCACGCTTAGGCGGTGGCGAGTATGCCACAATCAACAAACCATTTAGTATTGCTAGGCCTAAATAATTTTTATTAACAAAATAAGGAAATACCATGTCTAAAACTATCATAATAACGGGCGCAAACCGCGGTATTGGTTTTGCAATGGCAAAAATTTGTCAGCAACGTGGTGACACTGTTTATGCATTATGCAGACAAAGCTCTCCTCAACTTAACGCACTAAAAGTTAATATTATTGAAGGGATTGATATCGCCACTGATGAAGGCATCGCATGTGCTCAAGCTAAACTGTCTGGTATTTCTATCGATTTACTGATTAATAATGCAGGCATTTTACGAGATGAAAGTCTAAGTAACTTTAATAAAACGACCATTATTGAGCA